>Ga0265325_10000633_pt1 | contig 25611 bp, 17 predicted proteins | sample 41420metaG_FD_202090 | JGI IMG/M metagenome (GOLD analysis project Ga0265325, IMG submission 202090) | Rhizosphere microbial communities from Carex aquatilis grown in University of Washington, Seatle, WA, United States - 4-14-20 metaG | ecosystem: Host-associated > Plants > Roots > Rhizosphere... | reverse complement strand
CACACCAGGGGTCGTTTGCGAGTTGTGCTCGCCTTTACCGATGCCGCGAATATCGAAATCTATGCCCTGGCCAAAATTGTCGACTGTCACTGATGGTGCGATGAACTGGAGCTGATCGACAAAGTTTACACCTTTGTTGGACAGGTCAGAACCGCTCAGCACGGTCGCAGAGATCGCGGTTTTCTGAAGAGGCGTTGCCCGGCGCTCGGCCGTCACCACGACGAGTTCGATGCCGCCAGTCGATGCGCCACCTTCAGACGATCCGGTTGCCGCAGTTGCAGTCTGCGCATGAGCGCTGCCGCAGCAGACGAGCGCGAGAATTGAAGCCGTCAGGCTAAGCTTGCCCCGCATGGTAACCTCTCCCCTTTCGCCCGCAGGCGATAACAGGCGCTCTTCGGCGCGTTTCAAAAGGCTGGCAGGAAACTGACTACCGGTCAACATTCATTCACACGCGGGTGAATATCTTCGTCGAGTGGTGCATTCACGACACGCGTGCGCTGCAACATCGATGCATTAGCGCTCGCCAGCGCATTTAGCAGCTCGAAAGGCGCCCTAACACGACAGCGATCGACTAGCCTGAGCCACGAATCGTACCTTCAAATGATGGCGGGGATTGATTCCGACTCTTGAAATGATGAGCCGTTGGAGTTGGACACCGGCTACGTTTGCTAACCGTCCAAGATCCGCCTTGGGTCGAAAGCGGTGATTTGGCTCGACATACATTATCGCTCGACCCGAGCTCCCCTTTTGAGGGGAGAGCCGAACGTCGGCCGTCCTGATCGATGGCGTCCCGCCAGCAACAGCGCCAAGCTGCGATGAAATGTGTTGTCGTCGCTTGGCAATTCAGACGATCATTGTGAATAGCTTTTGTCGACACTTTGTCTTTGGAATATGCGTTGCTCTTATGGCAAGCCCCGCTACTTCGGACGACTACACCGAAACGAACGTGTCGCTGACTTTTGGAAGCGGAACGCTCGGCGGCACGTTGGCGATGCCGAGGGGTGGAAAGCCGTTTGCAGCCGCGCTCCTTCTGGCGGGATCCGGTCCGACCGACAGAAATGGCAACTCGCTCGCAATGGGTGTTCAGCCGAATACACTGAAGCTCCTCGCGGAAGGACTTTCGCCCGTGGGGATCGCAACATTGCGTGCTGACAAGAGAGGCGTCGCAGCAAGCCGGTCAGCACTTGCCTCGGAAGCAGACATCACAGTTCAAACTTATGTAGCTGACGCCCGCGCCTGGGCCGCGGATCTCAAACGACGGACCGGCTTCGCGTGCGTCTGGCTAGTCGGCCACAGTGAAGGTGCACTGATTGCTGAACTCGCGGCGCAGGACAGTTCCGACATCTGTGGAATGGTGCTGTTATCTGGTTCTGGCCGCAAGCTCGGACACGTTATGCGTGAGCAAGTCGATGCCACCCCGGGAAATCCGCCCGAGATCAAGAAAGTGGTCTCCAATATTTTGGAATCGCTCGAAGCCGGAAACATCGTCGCCAATGTTCCGCCTGTGCTGCAGCCGTTGTTTCGTCCGAGCGTGCAGCCCTATCTGATCTCAGAGTTGGCGCTCAATCCGGCAGCGATTCTCTCCCAAATGAAGATCCCCGCTCTCATCCTGCAGGGCGACAACGACATTCAGACCTCCGTAGCCGACGCACAGTTGCTCGCCGCCGCCCGGCGCGATGCCACGCTCAAAATTTTTGCGGGCGTCAATCACGTTCTAAAGATAGCGCCGCTGGACCGCGCCGCGAATATAGCGGCATACGCTGATCCAGACCTTCCGCTGGCGCCGGGAATTGTCGACGCAGTCTCGGCATTCATTCAGGCACACAGGCCTTAGTACGAGCCGCTGTACGGATATGAGCACCAATGCGGGCCGCGGGAGCGGTGCTTGGGCGCCATGTCGAGCTAGCGAATTTGACTAACACAGCTTTGCCGGCTGGATAATGGTCGATCGTGGAGTCCACTATGGCTATGTCCACTTTCGGTCGAAAGCGGACGCTCGGCTCCGTTAGGCGCTGCTGGTCTGAGCGAGCGACTCAAGAGCGGTTCTCCAAGTGTCGGCCGAGCGACTTGATGCAGTTCGATTTATGTCACCATTTATTTCGTCCATGAACGCACGATACTTCGGTTCGTACATATCGCGGGTTAGTATCCATGCGGCAGCCAATCCGGATGAACCCATTCCCGTGCGGAGACTTGCCTTGTAACTTTCATAGGCCGTGGGAGCCAGCAGGCCCTCCTCACCCTGAAGAAAAGAGTCTTCCGAGCTTATGAACACGGCGCGCGCCACGTTGAGAAAGCGTGAGACGTCCTTCGCACTCGCCTGGGGCGCTCCTTCGAAACAGCTGTTCAGCCCGTCGTCGGCCCGAAGTTCTGCGAGACGAAGGGCGGTATCGGCGATGCGCGCAGCTCGGCCCTGTTGTATCAGCGCTTGCGAGTGCTTGGTGTTCTGCCGAATCTGCAACGATAGATAGACGAGTGAAAACAACACGGCGATGCCGCTGATAAGGCTGCCGATGGACGCCAAATCCGAAAGTGACATGTGATGCCCCCTGAATCGAGTTCAGAGCAGACGATAGCCGATTTCGTTGGGCGGCCCAGCCACGTGCGAAGGCCCACTTCGTGTCGATAGCGGCATTCAGCCGGTCGAGCCAGAGCTCGCTCGATCAACAGTCAAATCGATTCCATGTCGAAAGGGCCGGTGCTAGGAATCTGTGATTTTCCGGACGCGGCGCGTTCGTCCGCCCAGTGCGTCAGGGTTGTTCAGCTCTCGCCGGAACTCATCTCGCCGCTCGTGGATTGAAGCGATGACCAATCCCATCGGCACGCCGATTTCGACGAGCAACGCCTCCGAGAGTTGTAGCGAAGCTTCGAAGGTTTCTGGGACAGCATCGGTGGCACCCAATCCGTAGAGTCTCTTCGCCTGCCGCGCGTCGCGCGCCCGCACCACAATCGTAAGGTTCCGGCGCGCCTCACGGGCGGTGGTCACCACCGCTTCTGCGCCCTCCGGCGAATCCATCGTCACGACGACGGCGAGCGCGGCATCAAGGCCGAGGCGGCGGAGCAAGTCCGGTCGCGACGCGTCGCCAAAGAAGACGTTTCGACCCTCCCGACGAGCCGCTTCGACCAGGGCCGGTTCGCGTTCAATGGCAATCCAGCTGACTCTGTGGCGTGTGAGCATGTCGGCGACGAGTCTTCCTACCCTGCCGTATCCGACCACTAGAACCCGCGGTTCCTCGGCATCCGGCAGCGACTCGGGGAGTGCTTCAGCTACTCGCAATGAAACTCGGCTTCGCAGCTTGGATCCCAGGGTTGCCAGCAATGGAATGCAGAACATCGACAGAGTCGAGGAGACAAGAAGCGCTTGACCAACCGCTTTCGCAAGTATGCCGGCGCCCATAGCCGAGTTAAGAATGACGAAAGCGAACTCTCCGCCGGCCGCGAGCAGCAATGCGGTCTCCAGCGCGACGATACCCTTCAGGCCGAACAGGCGCCCCAGAGCGAAGATGACGATTCCGTTGAGCAGCATCAGTCCCAGCATCGACCCCAAGATCGTTGCCGGCTCGGCGATCACCACTGAAAGGTCGAGACTGATGCCGACCGATACGAAGAATAGACCGAGCAACAAGCCCTTGAATGGCTCGACCGTCGCCTCAATCTCGTGTCGGTACTCCGTCTCAGCCAGAAGCAATCCGGCCACAAACGCACCCAACGCCATCGACAGACCGCTCACCGCCGCTATCAATCCCGATCCGAGGACGACGAGCAGGCACGCTGCGACGAACAGTTCGTGACTTTTTGCTCTGGCGACCGACTTCATCATGGGTCGCAGCACTAGCCGGCCAAGCGCGACCAGACCGAGCAGGCCCAGCGCTGCCGGTGCGAATGCCAGCAGAAGCCGCGGCGAGAAACTTTCTCCGTTATTGTCTCCCAGTATCGCGATCGTCACGAGGATCGGCGCGACCGCAAGATCCTGAAGCAGGAGGATCGAAAACGCGGCCCGACCGGTGTTCGAATATTGTCGCTTCTGCTCGCCGAGCAGAGGCATGACAATTGCGGTTGACGAAAGCGACAGCGCGGTCCCGACGGTAGTCGCCGCGACTGGGCTCAGCCCGAGCAGAAAACCCACACCTGCGATGCTTGCTGCGCAAACTACCACCTGGAGCCCGCCCAGGCCGAAAACCAGCCGGCGTAATGTGCGCAATCGCTCCCAGGACAGTTCCAGTCCGATCGTGAACAACAGGAACACGACGCCGAATTCCGCCAACTGCGCGATCTGCTCGGGACGATCGACCGTGAAGTAGTGTAGCCAGGGAAAGCTCTGTTCGAGAGCGCTTAATCCAAACGGGCCGAGCGCAACGCCCGCCCCGAGAAAGCCGAGGATCGGACTGACGCGCCAGCGACGAAAGATCGGCACGACAACGCCGGCCGTGGCCAGAAACAGCACTAGGTCCTTGTATTCGCCGCCCGGGGGCACGCCCGCCATCGAATTGTTTCCTCAAACAAATGGGATCACTTGTGTCTTGAGAGGAACTACATGAACCGTTGCCTCACACCTAGCCAAACAAAATTTGGAGGCGTGGCGAGACTAACAAGCAGCAAAACTAGCTAGGGAGACCCTGTGGGATACGCGTCTACGCGCACACAGCGTCATGAACCATGAACGACCGCTTCGGGTCGAGAGCGGACATCCAGCCAGGCGCTTACGCTCCCGGCTAATGAGTGTCTCCTCTGGCTGGAAAGCGGGCATTTTTTTCATCGAATTCATTAACACACATGACTCGCCCCAGCTCCAAGCGGGTCATGGGTCAATGCCCGTTACACAGACACAAGATCGTGCTTAGCTCTTCTTGGGTGGTCTGACGAACGGCGAAGCACAGAATGACTATCAGACGCATCGGCCTCCTGACAGGTGGAGGCGACGTTCCGGGCCTGAACGCCTGCATCAAAGCCATAACGTTGCGCGCGACGCAGTCAGGTTGGGACGTGCTGGGCTTTCGACGGGGATTTGCCGGGCCCCTGAACTACGATCCGGATGAAGCCGAGTCGGGCCACTCGCATCTGATCCATCTTGACCCAGAAAATGTCAGGACGATCGACCGGACTGGCGGCACAATTCTCCACACCTCACGAACCAGCCCCGACCGCATGCGTTTGAACGAGCTTCCGGTATTTCTCCGGTCCCGCCTTACCGCGGGCCCGGACGGGTATTTCGATTGCACTCCGCATCTCCTGCGCGTGTTCGACAGTCTGGCGATCGATGCACTCATCGCTGTCGGTGGAGACGGAACGCTCAATTACGCATCGCGCCTGGCGCGCGAGGGAATCAAGATGATGATGGTGCCGAAAACCATGGACAATGACGTGTTCGGCACGGACTACAGCATTGGCTTTTCGACGGCCGTGTCGCGGTCGGTGGAGTTGGTCAGCGCGTTGCGCACGACAACAGGCAGCCACGAGCGGATCGGCGTCGTCGAATTGTTCGGCCGCAATTCAGGCGAAACCGCGCTCATGACCGGCTATCTTGCCGACGTCGACAGGGTATTGATCGCGGAAGTTCCGTTTGAACTAGATAGGCTATGTGAGCTCGTGCTCGAAGATCGCGTCGCCAACACATCAAACTACGCGATGGTGGTCGTATCAGAAGGCGCGCATATCGCTGAACGCGAGACGCAGCAACATGGTCCGGCCAATGCGCATGGCAATCGCAAGCTCGGTGGCATTGGCGAACTCATCAGCGAAGAAATCCATCGCCGCACCGGCGTTGGGACAATTTCACAAAATCTGGGTTATCTGATGCGCTCCGGCGCCCCGGACGCGCTCGACCTGATGGTGGCCAAGAGCTACGGTGCGATGGCGGCACAGTTGCTATCAGAAGACAGGCACGGCCTGATGATGGCGGTGCGCGATGGGAAGTATACGACTGTGCCGGGCGATACCTGCACACGGGGTGAGCGACGCGTCGATGTCGAGTCGCTCTATGACGCAAGCCGGTATCGGCCGCGCATCGCGCATCTTCCAGGCCGACCCATGTTCCTCGACTGACGCTTAGCCGAGCACAACAAGCACGCGATGCAGCGCGCCATCATCGACAAGTGATATGAGATTCTTGCGGCTGCCCGTAAGCGACTCGCCGTCCAACTTGACCGCGAGGACTCCGGTGCAGACTCCGAGCGGGTTTTCGACGACGATCTCATAGTGCGCTGAACCAAAGCGATAGCTGATAGAGAAACCCGGCCAGCCGCGCGGAATGCAGGGATCGATCAAAAGCTGCTTGCCCTGCAGTCGGAATCCGAGCACGCGCTCCAGCGCGACGCGATAGAACCAGGCGGCCGATCCGGTGTACCAGGTCCAACCGCCCCTGCCTGCGTGCGGCGAGACCGAGTAAACGTCCGCCGCAATTGCGTAGGGCTCGACTTTGTATCTCTGTGTTGCCGCCGGCGAGTCCGCGTGACGAATCGGATTCATCAACGAAATCAGCTCGTAGGCTTTGTCACCATCGCCAAGCATCGTGTACGCCAACGCGGCCCAGACAGCGGCGTGCGTATATTGACCTCCATTTTCCCGGATTCCCGGCGGATAGCCTTTGATGTAGCCGGGATCCCGCGCCGGATTGTCGAACGGCGGCGCGAACAACAGAGCCAACTTCTGATCGCGTTGCATCAGATATTTGTCGAACGCCGCCATCGCGCGCGCTGCACGAATCCGGTCAGCCGCATGAGAAATCACCGCCCAGGACTGAGCTATGGAGTCGATTCGGCACTCGCTATTCGAAACGGAGCCAAGCGCCGACCCATCGTCAAAAAATGCTCGACGGTACCAGTCGCCGTCCCAAGCTTCGCGATCGAGAGATTGTTTGAGATGAGCTGCGTGTTCTTGCCAGTCCATCGAGCGGTCGGTCGCACCGCGAATGTCGGCGAGCTTCGAAAATGTGTTCAACGTTGAAAAAAGGAACCACCCAAGCCAGACGCTCTCGCCGGATCCTTCTGCGCCGACACGATCCATGCCGTCGTTCCAGTCTCCAGCTCCCATCAACGGCAAGCCATGCACGCCGATTCCCAGACTGCTGTCGAGCGAGAGCGCGCAGTGGTCGAAGAGCGATGCACTTTCCTGCGACATGCCTGGCTGCGAGAACGCGTCATGCTGGTTCGGCTGCAAACGCGGCGCATCCAGGAACGGCACATTTTCGTCGAGAATAGAGGTATCACCGGTGCTTTCGACATAGTGCGCCGTTGCGAACGCCAGCCAAATGCGATCGTCGGATACCCGCGTCCGGATTCCCCGTCCACTTTCGGGAAGCCACCAATGCTGCACGTCGCCTTCGACGAACTGCCGGCCGGCTGCGCGAACAAGATGTTCCCGGGCAATATCCGGCCTCGAGATGCACAGCGACATCACGTCCTGCAACTGGTCGCGAAAACCAAATGCACCGCTGGCCTGATAGAATCCCGCGCGAGCCCATACGCGGCAGCTAAGTGCCTGGTACAAAAGCCAACGGTTCGTCAGAACGTCGAACGCTCGGTCGGGCGTTTTCACCTGCACGACGCCTAAAATGCGGTCCCACTGTTCGAGAACTTTTGCAAAGATCTGATTGAGATCCGACCGGCGATATTTGAGAATGAGATCGGTTGCCTGCTGTCGCGATGCGCCTTGACCAAGGAATATGTCTAGCTCCACGGTCTCGACGGGCCCAAGCCGGACATTCGACTTGAGGCCGCCGCACGGGTCCATGCCTGCACCCACCCGATTTGAGAATTGCGCACCCTCACTGAGCGCCGCGGGCCTGTCGAGTGAGCCATCGCGACCGATAAATTCGGCGCGGTCGCCGGTCCAACTTGATTGAAGACCATTCATATCCAAGAAGGCGATACGCTCGCCGAAATCGTTGCTCCACGGGTTTTGTGCGAATAGCGCACCGGATTTGGAGTCGATCTTTGTGACGATTAGCGATCGCCCCGCGCGCTGAGACGATCCGAGGACCCACTCGACATAAGCCGTCACGGACAGCTTGCGCGGCCTACCGGACTGATTGGTGATCTTTAGCCGAGAAATCTTGATGGAGTCGTCGGGGGGAACAAATTGCAGCAGTTCCAGCGCGATGCCGCGTGACGCATGTTCGAAACGCGTGTAGCCCTGCCCGTGCGACGTCGAATAACGCGCACCTTTCACACGTATCGGCCGCAGGGTCGGCGTCCACACCGCGCCGGTCTCTTCATCTCGAATGTAGACGACCTCTCCAGCAGCGTCCCCCACCGGATCGTTTGACCAGGGCGTCAATTGATTTTGCTGGCTGTTGACCGACCACGTAAATCCGCCTCCCTCGGTCGAGACCTGGAAGCCAAACGATGGATTGGCGACGACGTTGATCCAGGGCGCAGGCGTGTGATCGTCGCCGTCATGAACTGTCAGATATTCGCGGCCCGCCGCCGCAAACCCTCCAAGCCCATTGAAGAATTCCATTTCGGGCAAGGGCAAATTCGCATCCGGAGTCGGTGACGGCAAGGCTTTGCGAGCAGGCGGCGCCGTACCCGATCGACGTTCGCGTGCCAGATTGATCTGGTCGGCGAGGCTTCCACGTTGTCCGTACAAAACAACCCGCGCCGCGGCTTGAAGCGCATCACGCAATTCACCGGAAATCACGTCGCCGCGCAGAACGAAGACGTTTCCGCGCATGCCGCCTTGAGATATTTTCGGCATCGACCTGTTCATGCGCGCGATCGCGTCGACGGCATTCTGAAAATCCTGCACATATGACGTGGCGCGTTCGTTCATGATGACCAGGTCGACATCCAGCCGCTTGAGCTGCCAATATTCCTGGGCACGAAGAACTTGACGAACCAGTTGAAGGTCGTCGTCGCTTTCGACGCGCACCAGAACGATCGGCAAGTCGCCGGAAATGCCTTGCGGCCACAGCGTCGAAGCATTTCGTGCGGCGCGTCTTAGAAAATCGGACGACGGTCGAAGGGTGCTGTCGGAAAAAATCACGTGGTTCGCAAGGCGCTGGTAGAGATGGGCTTCGTCAATCGAGATGCCCAAATGGTGAAGCTGCATCTGAGCCTGCGTCCAGGAAAGAGTCATGGCGCGTTCGAAGGCACCGGCGTCCTGGTGTTTTTCAACCAGTTCCATGAGGTCCTCGCGCCTCTCCGCCACCAAGGTCCAGAACGAGACATGCACCGTGGCGCCGCGTGGAACGCTGATGCGCCGGCGAAGACTGAAGATGGGGTCCAGAACCGCCCCGACCGTATTCGATAGGGGCCAACTTTCGGCGATTGCGAGCGAATTGCGGACGTCATGACCGCGCCCGACGAACCTGGCACGGTCCGTTTCGAACTGAATATCGTCCTTGGCGTCTCCATCTACGATTGCAAGGTGCGCCGCCCAAACCGATGGATCATTGTCGGACCGCTGTCGCCGTGTCGCCAGAAGCGCGCCCAAATGTGGGACATACTCTGTCTGCACGAAGAGTTTGGCAAAAGCAGGGTGCGCGAGATCGTCAGGCTGCCGGCATAATGCCAACTCGCTGAATGAGGTGAGCTCGATCTCGCGGGCTCTCGTGCCGTGATTCGTAATCGAGACACGGCGAACTTCGGCGTCGTCTTCAGGCGAAACCACGATGGTGAGTTTGGTCGCAATGACTCCATCTCGTCTCGAGATGTCGACATGATCTTCGGTGAAGCTGGCAGCGTAGCTGTCCGGCTCGACGATGGTCGGCTGGTATCCCGCAGACCAGACATCGCCACTCTGGGTATCACGGACGAAGATGTAGCTCCCCCAATTGTCGCACGTCACATCCTCGCGCCAGCGCGTGATTGCGATGTCGTGCCAGCGGCTGTAGCCGGAGCCGGCGGCAGTCACCATCATTGCATAGTCGCCGTTCGACAACAGATTGGTGCGCGGTAATCGGCTATACGGAGACGTATACCGCCGCTGCACTTCGGGGATGAGGCTGCCGACGACCACCGTTTCCGCAACCAGTTCAGGCGGCGGTCGTGCCACGGCAACGTCACGCGGCATGCGTTCCTGCAGCAAGAGCTCCGCCGCCTGGATGATCGGTTCGGCGTGAAAGCGCGAGCGCATTACTCCGTCATTCAGCGCGTTGTCGATCGCAAGCAGACTCATTCCCTGGTGATGAGCCATGTAGCAGCGCACGATGAGCACGCTGGTACCGTCAGGCAGTCTAGATTTCGTATAGTCGAGCGCCTCAAAATAGCCGTAGGTGCCCCGCCCGCCAACCCGCGCAAGACGATCGAGATTGCGGACGGCTGCGTCTGGATCGATCATCGCCGCGAGCGCGCTGGCGTATGGCGCAATCACTACATTTTCGCCCAGTCCGCGTTTGTAGCCGAGATCGGGTACGCCGAAGCTCGAATATTGGTATGTCCGCTCGATATCACGGGCGCCATAGGCCGATTCTGAGATGCCCCAAGGTGTGCCGAGATCAGCGCCATAGGCTTCCTGGCGGCGCACCACCAGTCGGTTTGTCTCCGCCAGCAAGCTGCCGTCTGGCGCGCGCATGATGAGCGAAGGCATGAGATATTCGAACATCGAACCAGACCATGAAATCAGCGCCGAGCCGCCCGGTAGAGGCGTAAGCGTGCGTCCCAGGTGGAACCAGTGCTTCGCTGAAACATCGCCCTTGGCGATCGCTACAAAGCTCGCGAGTCGCGCCTCCGAAGCGAGCAGATCGTAAGAGTTCGGATCCAGGCCCGCATCGGCACTGCGATAGCCGATAGAAAGTAGCTGCCGCCCGCTGTCGAGCAGAAATCCAAACTCCATCGACTCAAACATCGCGGACGCCTGGTCGGCGAGGCTGCAGCAGCGAAGACACAACTGCCTTGCAGCCGACCGGGTTCGCTCGATCATTTCTTGCGGTGGATTCTCGTGTGCACAAGACGCCGGTCCCGATCCGGTATTGAGCGAAATTGCATCGTCGAGCCGCAGAAGGTCCGATATCGTCGCGTCTGGACCCAACATTGTCGCGGCATGATTGCGCCCGACAGTCAACTCATCCCGCAGCTCCCAGTGTGCGATTAGGGTGAGGTCCTTCCGATGAGACTGCACGGATGCTTTCAAGGACGCAGCCCACGCGTTCAATTCGGAAATGGACCTTCCGGCGTCGTTCTTCAACGCGAGCGCAATGACGTTCGCGAGCGATTCAGCGCTGTCTTCCAGTTCCCTCAACTGGTTCGCCAGTCCGAACAGGGAATTAGATTGTTGTTCCAGCACGCCCTCGAATTCGTCGAGCTCCTCGCTGACGATTGCGCGTACGGCCCGGCTTCCCTCGCCCAAACCGAACACCGCGCGGGCCTGTTCACGGAGAAGCTCGAGCATGTCCCCAAGCCCCGCCTTCCAGGCAGGATGAAGTACAGGTCCCTTCGAAAATTCACGGCACGCGTTGGACAGGGTAACGAGATGTCCACACAGGTTCCCGCTGTCGACAGTCGAGATATATCGAGGTTCCAGCGGTCGAATGTCGCGCGTGTCGTACCAGTTGAAAATATGTCCGCGAAATCGTTCGAGCTTGTCCAGCGTCGAAAATGTACTCTCTAAACGCTCTATCGTGTCCAGTGTACCGATCCAGCCAAAGTCTCGCGCCGCAACAATGGAGAGCAGGTACAGACCGATGTTGGTCGGCGATGTCCGGTGCGCGACTATTGGTTCTGGTTCCTCCTGAAAGTTGTCCGGAGGCAGGAAATTGTCGTCCTTCCCGACGAACTTTTCGAAAAACCTCCATGTGCGCCGCGCCGTCATTCGCAAATAGCGTGCGTCTTTCGTGGAGATCGACAGGTGGCCGAGCGATTCGGGTGGCCGGCCCGCCCATGCTGCAACTAGAGGCGACAGAGCCCATACCAGTCCGAAAGGTAGAGCAATCACCCAGCCGCCTCGCCCGACTTCCCCGATCACAAAAGTGGCAAGGCTCACGACCACGGCGCTCGCCATGATCTGGAGTGCCATGCTCTGTTTGGAGCGCGACCCCATTTCACTGGATTGAGCCGTCGTCACCCACTGCAGCAGGTGCCGGCGCGTAAACAGAAGTCGGAACAGGGTCCGGCCGATCGCATCAACCATCAGCCACGATTGGTGTGCAAGAAAGGTTATTGTGAACGCGATTTGGATGAGCGCCGACTCAAGATCGCGCCAGACGCTTCGCCAATGACTCCGCTGTGAGATTCCGACACGCCGCGGGGCAATTGCCGAAAGGGCGGGAAGCAGCGGCGGCAACGAAAGCATGAATATGACGAACGCGGTCCACACGGATGCAGCGCCAATCGGCAAGAGCCAGCCAGCAAGCAATCCGATCATTGTCGCCGGCGCGACGAGCGATCGGCGCAAATTGTCGAGCAGCTTCCATCGGCCTGACGCCGGGATCACTGACCGTTGGATCGAGCCTCGCGGACCACTGGAGAATATCCAGGGCAAAAGCTGCCAATCTCCGCGAACCCATCTTTGTTGGCGGGCAGCCGCCACATCATAGCGTGACGGAAACTCCTCGACGACTTCAATATCCGATGCGAGTCCCGCGCGCGCAAAGATTCCTTCGAGCAAGTCATGACTGAGTACGGTATTGATAGGAATGCGGCCGTGAAGCGCGGCTTCAAACGCATCGACGTCGTAGATTCCTTTGCCGACGTAGGAACCCTCACCATAGAGATCCTGATAGACGTCAGAAACGACGATTGCGTATGGATCTGTTCCGCCTGGGCCCGAAAAGACGCGCTGAAAAAGCGATCCTTCAGCGCCAAGTGGCAAAGACGGCGTGACGCGCGGCTGCAGGATGGCGTGGCCTTCGACAACGCGGCACGCGCGGGCGTCGAACCTCGGGGTGTTGAGTGGGTGGGCCATTTTTCCCACAAGACGTCTTGCAGCTCCGATCGGCAGGCGCGTGTCCGAATCCAGAGTGATGACGTATCGAATTTCGGAAGGAACAGAGGCCGCCGGCCCTTTTGGCGTGACAAAAGTTGTGTCGGTCGCACCACGCAATAGCCGATTTAACTCATGCAGTTTGCCGCGCTTTCGCTCCCATCCCATCCACTTGTTTTCGCAAGAATTCCAGGTGCGCCGGCGATGAAGGAGCAGAAACCGGTCGCCGGACGGCGTTGCACCGTGTCGGGTGTTCAAGGCATCGATTCCGCGTTGTGCCGTTTCGACCAGCGTATCGTCGCCCGCGACGCACTCTTGGTCGGCGTCGATCCAATCGGAAAGAAGCGCGAATGTGAAGTTGTCATCCGGATTGGCCAAATAATGCACTTCAAGACGCTCGACATGTTCGCCGATCGAACCAGACGATGTCAGGAGCGTTGGCATGACGACAATGGTGCGCAAAGTATCAGGAATGCCTAAAGCCAATTCGAGCCCCGGGAGTTGCATCGCGCCGACGCATTGCGTGACCAGACGATTGATGACGGCAATTGCAAGCTCGGAAGCGGGCAACACTCCTGCAAGCCCCAACGCAAGCAAGAGCCGATCAGAAAGACCAATCTGCGACACGGCCACAAGGCCCGCGACAAGGGTGAGCGCAGTTGCCGCGCCGACGAGCAACGCGTAGCTGACGACCCCCATTTCCGAGGCGAAGCGATAAAGGGACGTCTTGGGCGGAACCCGGCATCCAAGCTGCTTTTCAAGCGATCGCCGGCCTTCCGCGATCAGATAGTAGCCGAGGTCGCAATCCCTTCCGGGATCAAAATCCGTCGCGCGCCGGCGAGTGGCCGCGCGTTTTGCGGCTGTTACCGCAAGCTCGGCCACGTCGAGCTCCTCTGCGCCCGATTGTTCGCTCAGAACTTCGACCGACCTGCGATACTGATCGCGTGTCGAGAAATCGAGGTCAGAGAAATTCGTCCCCACACGCAGCGTTGCGTCGACGAGACTGACGCTTTCGAAGAACTCGAGCCAGTTGATCGATGATATGAGGCGCATACTCGTCACGATGTTTCGCACCGTTACGTTCATAGCGCTCTGGATTTGGAGTTCTTCGCGAACGATGGAGTCGGTCGATATTCCTTCGCCTGCCAAGCGCTCCTCGAGCCAGCGCAGCGCCGGCGTCACGCTTGGGTCGCGATCGCGCAGGCGTTGCGCGAGCTGCACGGCGAACGCCATGGACCACTCAACTTTTTCGAGTTTGCCGATAAGTTCGGCGCTCGACGGCCTGGTATCGCCTTCGAGCAAACTGTCCGCGAGTGCGTCGGCGCGGCGGCTGGCGGCCAGCCGCAGGGTAATTCCTTCTGCAACCCGACGCATATTTTCAACCAAAGTCACTCTCAGCGTAATGGCAACAGCCCAAAGCTCGCCGATTGTGAGCGGCTGCACGCGTTGATAGGCGTCGATGAAGCGCTTGAGCTTTTGCAAGTCTAGCGCACTGTCCGTGTGCGCCACGATCGCCCACGCGATTCCGAACACGCGCGGATAGCCCTGGAGCGGACCTTCTGCCAACTTTGGAAGTCTGTGGTAGTAGCCAGCAGGTAGGTCGTCGTTGATTTCGCGGATTTGCTCATCGACAACGTGATAGTTGTCCAGCAGCCATTCTGCAGCTGGCGGTATCGGCTGGTGTTCCCGCGTCGCTTGGACAACCGCACGGTACGCAGCGACCAGGACTTTGGTGTTTTCGGCGAGCCGCGTCGAAAGCAGCCGACCCTTTTCCTGGCCCGCGTGGACGCGCTGCGCGACTGCAAGACTGGCCGCGTGCTGCTCCAATCGCTCTAAGCCGAAAAGCTCCGAGCGAATTGCCGTCTCTGGCGCCTCGGGCCCACTCGAACGTCGTCTCTCCGGGTGGGTCGCGTAATAATTCATGAAGCTGGGCACCACATCGTTGCCTCTTGGACGACAGACAGCGCGCGCGACGCTGATTTCAACGGCCGCGCCCCGGAAAATGCCAAGAGAAATTAGGCTCACGAGCTAAACGTGCCAAAGGCGTCAAAGTTCCGCTCTTTGAAAAAGTAGGTGAAGGCGGAACAGGAGAGCTCTGCACATCGTGCGCCGACATCCGACTGCATAGTCTCTAACCATCAGTCCGGAGGCTTGAATGTCTGCTTTGGTTATAAGCAGACATTCAATCGGGCATGCGCGGCTGCGGGTCGCGAGCGTCCGCAATGGGTGGAAGGCGGACGTTCGCGAGCCGGATATCCGTTTTCACTGCAGCTTAGGTCTATGTCTGGAGGCGGACATTGCAATCGCTAATGCGAGCGCGATCTGATAATCTCCGCCTGAAATGGCTAAAAACGGCAATGTCATGCACGAGCCTCCAGATAAAGTAGTTTCTGAGGGAGCGTTGCACCCAAAGTTTGACCCGAAAGACTTTCTCAGCAAGGTCGGCGTTGGACGAGCGATTGCGACGTACGGGGTGAAGGCGGCACTTTTCTCGCAAGGCGACGCGGCCAGCTCTGTCTTCTACATTCTAAAGGGCAAGGTCAAAGTTACTGTCGTTTCCGAGCAGGGCAAGGAAGCGATTGTCGCAATCCTGGACAAGGGCGAGTTTCTCGGAGAGGGATGCCTGACCGGTCAGAAGGTTCGATTGGCGACCGCAACTGCCATCGGTGAATGTCAGATCATGGAAATCGACAAAGGCGCCATGGCCCTCTGCCTCCAAACTGAGCCGGCCTTTTCTGAAGTGTTTGTAGCTCACTTGCTCTCCCGCACCCTGCGCGTAGAAGCAGACTTGGTCGATCAACTCTTCAATTCGAGCGAAAGGCGCTTGGCAAGGGCCCTTCTGTTGCTGGCGAATTTCGGCAGCGAAGGAAACCCGGAACACGTTATCGCCAACGTCAGTCAGGAGATGCTCGCCGAAATGATTGGAACAACGCGTTCACGCGTGAGCTTCTTTATGAACAAGTTCAGAAAGTTAGGTTTCATAAGCTACAACGGCCACATTGAGGTCCATCGCTCATTGCTGAATCTCGTTCTACATGAGCAGCCGCATATCGAGACGTAGAAAAACCAGCCCAGAGCACAGCAGGCAGTTTCTCGAGCGACATTAGCCGCAAACAAGCACGGATCGCGTCGAACCTCTGCGACGGGCCAAGCGTCCGCTTTGGGTCGAAGGTGGTCGTCCAGCTAAGCCGGTGCAGGCGCGCGGAGCTGAGTCCACTAGGAGTGGAGAGCGAATTGTCGTGCAAAGTGAGCAATATTGAACAGCCACCGAGCCAGCCTGCGCTCATCGTCAAACTATGAACGCAGAAGATCTTGGGCAGAGATCGATTGCTGACCATATCCTCTGGTGCCGCGACAAGCGCGACGCCCTTGCTATCGAGCTTACCCAATACCAATCGGGTAGCTTGAGTATCGGTACCCGAAAGACAGGCGAGCCCGTTACTCAAGGCACCGTGACTCACGTCAGCTATCTTCAACGGACCATCGAACAACTGGGCCGTGTGATCGCGGCCTACTCACCCCCGGAGGATCAGACGCCCACATAGGTCGCTGCCCCAAATGCCCCCCGCATGCCCCGGGGCAGCTGCCAGTTTGATTGCCGGTGTGACAGGCCGCTGCGCCGAAGTGCTTATGACTTGAGGTTCAGCGGCCTGCCCTTTTTTCAACAAGTTGAGGATGAAGCACGTGAGTTCGAAGCGACCATCCCCAAGAGGTATTCAATTTGCCGGCGGTGTTACGCTGCCTCGTCAGTCCGTTCGCTACTTCAAACGCCATATGTGGCCCAACATCCTGACGCCTTTCGGATGGGTCGCGATTCTAGCAATTGTCGGCGCTCTGATGCTTGGTGCAGCCATGGGGTTCGCCAATTGAGAAGCCGTCGCGAAATTCTAGTCCGCAACGAGCGCGCTCTGAGAAGCCATTCTGTGCTTGTCGACGTCGCGCGCATCCGCAACGGGAATGCGAACGAGCTAAGCGGCAATTCTCCGCGGTTGGTGAAAGAACAGAGCTTGCGCGACTGTTGTTCGAATACTTTCCGGCAAAAAGGGTTTGGCAACAAGATATGCCGGCTCGGGTCGCTCTCCCGTGAGGAGCTTTTCGGGATAAGCAGTAACAAAAACGATCGGAATGTCGAAGCTGCCCAGGATACGCGTCACCGCATCTATGCCTGAACCGCCTTGGCCAAGATTGACATCGGCCAAAACTAGACCTGGCCGTTTTTCCAAGGCCGTTTCTACCGCTTGGTCATGAGTTGCTGCAATTCCGACAACTTCGTGACCCATATCGGCGACGAGATTGTGCAGATCCATTGCGATGATCGGTTCGTCTTCGATGATCAGAACGCGTGCTTTGGTTTGCTTGTCAATTGACTTCTGTGTCTCGACGATTGCCATCTCGACATCATCCGATGTGCCTCCCACGATCACAGCCGCCTCGTCCGCCGTAAATCCCTCCACGGCAGTGAGGAGCAACACTGCTCGTTGCTCCATGTCGAGCATGGCCAGGCGTTCATCAACCGTTATCGTTCCGGCGCCGTGCCCGCTGAGATTGTTGTTTTCAACTTGGACCGATGTACTCGACCAAATCGTATGAAACAGCTGATAGAGTGCTACTCGAAGCGGGATTGCTGATGTCAAACTGTGCTCTCCAGTCAAGATGACATTGAGAGCGGCACGGACGTAGCTATCCCCACTCGCTTGGGAACCCGTCAAGGCGCGAGCGTAGCGACGAAGGTATGGAAGATGCGGAGCCAGCAATTCGGTATTTGACATAGACGCTCCTAAACGTGGCACAGCTAGCGGCGGACGCTTGCTCTTCGGCCAGGATCCAAGGCGTTATGCCCGTCGGTCAGCAAGCCGTCTTTCCAGCTACAATATGTAGCCCGCATTTTTTGGCTGTTTAGGCGGCCTCCTGGCCGGCTGTGTGAAAGAACAACGCCTGACCGACGGTTGCCTGCACCGTTTCGGGCAAGAATGGCTTGGCGACCAGATAGGTTGGCTCTGGTCGTTCGCCGGTGAGCAGTTTCTCCGGGTAGGCCGTGATGAAGATCACTGGAATATCGAAACTATCCAGAATGTCCGAAACCGCATCGATCCCCGAACCGCCCTCACCCAGATTAATGTCCGCAAGAACCAGTCCGGGTTTTTCCGAAAGAGCCTTGGCGACGGCTTCCTTCCTCGAGACGGCGACACCGACGACTTTGTGCCCCAGTTCGGTTACCAGATTTTCGAGGTCGAGCGCGATGATCGGCTCGTCTTCGATGATGAGGACGCGCGACGCGAGCTCCCGATCAATCACTCTCTGCGCATCGAGAATTGCGCGTTCGACGTCGTCGGCCGTCTCATCCACAATTAACGCTGCGTCTTCAAGACTGAAGGACTCCACCGCGGTGAGGAGCAGTGCGGCGCGCTTCCGAGAGTCGAGCATCGCCAGACGCGCCTCGGGAGCCCTCGGTCTCATTCCCTGGGCCGCGAGTTGCGGTGCATCGTCTGCCGAGACCGCTGCTGACGACCAGATGGCATGAAAAATTCTGTAAAGACCGACTCGGACCGAGACTCCTGCGGGGACAGCTTGGCTTCCCTCGAGCAGTGCCGAAAGCGCCGCGCGAACATAGGCATCGCCACTATCTTGAGAGCCCGTTAAGGCACGCGCGTGACGACGGAGGTACGGAAGGTGTGGAGCGTAGGATTGAGTCATACTCATGGTCTATCGGCTCCCAAGTCCGGCGGAATGGCCAGCAACCTAAGAGTAAATGCAGCGGAAGGAATAAAGTTCCAGATATTTTCGGAACTATTGCCGCGATGAGCCGTTGTTGTTCGTCGGGGATCAAAGACGCTTGACAGAGCCGTCGAAGGGACCCGCGCCTATCATGCTGATTGCATGGTTGAATTTCCAGAGTCGATTTTTCGGGTAAAAATTTTGTCCAAAGTTGAACCTCGTAATCGTGAAAAGAGCCGCATTGCGCAGGCGCGCCTGCAAGTCATTGGACGAGAGCTTCGGCGCATATTCGACACCGTTGTGCAGGAGCCAGTGCCGGACGAGTTTATGGACCTCCTGACGAAGATGGACGCGGCGACCAAAAATCCTCCAACGACGGTGCCAAATTGACGCTACCGAGCCAAATCGCGGCGGCAACCATGAGTCGCTCTCCCGACTCGGAATCTTTCAAGTCCGAATTGCTGGAACTTGTGCCGTTCCTGCGCGCGTTCGCGCGCTCGCTCAGCGGTCGGCGCGACAGCGCAGACGATCTTGCGCAGGAAGCCCTTGTTAAAGCGTGGCAATCGCGCGCTTCGTTCATTCCCGGCACAAATCTGAAGGCGTGGCTATTCACGATTTTGCGCAATCACTTCTACTCCGAGCGCCGTCGCGCCTGGAGGCAAACCCCGTGGGATGCCGAAGCTGCAGAGCGGATTCCAGGGAACAACGGCGGGCAGGCATGGGCTGCCGAACTCTCGGATGTAGCCCGTGCGCTCAAGTCCTTGCCGATCGAACAACGCGAGGCGCTTATTTTGATTGGAGCTGGTGGCTTTGCTTATCAAGAGGCGGCCCGGATCAGCAATTGCGCGGTTGGCACTGTCAAGAGCCGCGTCGCGCGGGCCCGTAGCGCGGTGTTGGCCACTCTGGACAGCGATCAGTCCCTTCCCCCGTCTGACCGACCTGCCCTTGGAGAAGCTGCTCGTGAAATCATGGCGCAACTCGATCGCTTCACGGCTGGAGACGCGTCGGTCTCGACACAAACCAGGCTCAAGGGCGCCGCCGATTGACCGCAACTGGTCGCTGCGTTTTGGGTTGTTGGTCGTCGTCAGCGTTGCCCTGTCACCCATCGCGACATTCAGCGCCCTACAGGGACTCGAACGCGCTCGCTCGGACGTCACTAGCATTCATGAGCGACTTACAAAGTCGGCCCGAAGTGCGGCGAGCGGCGAAGAGAGTGTTCTCGCCTCTGCGGAGCAGGTCACGCGCGCACTTTCCAACCTCCCCGCTGTGCGCGACGGCAGCCCCGCATGCGATTCTGAACTCAGCGAGGCGTCGTTTGGAGTAACCAATTTCAGCAATCTTGCGCGCCTTAACAAAAAGGGTGTCGTCGTGTGTTCCGCAGTTGCGACGGCAAAAGGCGTCAGCTCGGCGCGGCAGCCAATTTTTCAGCAGGTTCGCCGTTCCAGTAAATTTCTCGTCAGCGGCGAAATCGAGAGCGCGATTCTTAGCCGGCCTGTCATCGCGGGCATGCTTCCCCTATTCAATTCGTCCGGCACATTCGACGGCGCGCTCGTCATTGTGCTCGACGTCAAGCGGCTGGAACTACTGGTTCGATCGCGCGATTTGGCCAATGGCGCGGTATTGTTCATCTATGACGCAAATGGCCACATCCTGGCAGCCAGCAATCCTGTGATCGCAACGGCTCTCATAGCGCACTCCGCCGCGAGCGCCAGAGCCGGAAATCTGCGCGAAACTACCGATTCGCGCGGCGAAAGCTGGACGTTTGCGATTGCACCGCTGCGCGGCGGAGCCATAACGGTCGCTTTCGCAATGCCTCAAGCGGCACTTTTTGACTCAACCTACCTCAATGTGGGGGCGGATTTTCTGATGCCAATCATGATGATCAGCTTCGCATGGCTCGGCGTTTGGTTCGCAGCAGAGAGGGTGGTCACGCGCTGGATATTATACCTACGCCGTCTTTCGGCGGTTTACCGGAGAGGCCGCTATGGCATTCGGCCCCAGCTTGACGGCGCGCCGAGTGAGTTTCGGTCGCTTGGCGAGGGCATGGCCGAGATGGCTTTATCGATCCAGGACCGCGACCGGCGTCTGCATGATGCGTTGGAGCAGAAGTCGATCCTGATTCGCGAGATTCATCATCGTGTAAAGAACAACCTTCAAATCGTCATGAGTTTGTTGAGCCTGCAAGCTGGACAGCTGCGCGATACCTCGGCGCGGGAAGCACTTACGCAGGCACAGATCCGCATCAATGCGCTCGCGTTAGTACACCGCATTCTCCACGACGCCGAGGAGTTGGCCACAATCGATCTCAAGCAACTCTTGCACGAACTCTCATTGCAGATCGCAGAAGGCATGGGCCACGAAAACGCGAGCGTCCGAATCCAGGAAAATGTCGACTCGCGCCGCGTGTCGGGCGATGTGGCGGTCCCAGTGGCCTTATTTGTGGCAGAAGCGCTGACGAACATCTTCAAATACGCTTTTGCTCCGGGCACCGATGGCGTAATTGTCATGTCGTTGCTGCCCGAAGCGACGGGCAAGCTGCACCTCTCGATTGCAGACAATGGTGCCGGTTTCGATGCATCCGTTGCTTCGTCCGGCCTTGGCTGTCGTCTGATCAACACATTCGGCATACAGATGGGCGGAGTGTCGAAAATCTGCTCGGAAAAGGGCAAAGGCACCCGGGTTGAGCTCGTGTTCGATGATCCAGACTGCCGTCAAGTCGCCTCAGAGGCGATAGGCATCAATGTATCCAGACCCTTAGCTCCCAATGCGTCTTCCGGAGCCAACGTCATCAAGATGGAACTTTTTGCAGTCTAGCGGGTTACCTCACTTGCCCCGATAGCGATAGGCGGGCTCTGCTGGTTTTTAATTCCGGCAGCGAAGAAGCCGGCCATAGGCGCCGCCAACCGTCGTACTGGAGTGGCTTCTTATGGCCGTAATACTTGTGGTGGAAGACGATGTGTTCATTCGCGAAATTGCTGAATTCATGCTGTTGGATTGGGGACATGAAATTCTCTCGGCGAGTGATGTGGACGAGGGACTACAGCAACTGCGCAGACCTCAGCACATTGATGCACTTTTCACCGACATATATCTGAAATCTGCGGTGCTTGGTGGCTGCGAACTAGCGCGGCAGGCGATCAGCCTTCGTCCGGAGCTTAGGGTTCTTTACACAACCGGCAATGCCATTACCGATGCGATGAAGTCCATGTTTGTCGCGGGCACGGAGTGCCTGCGCAAGCCATATTCCGAACGCCAGTTGCAAAATTCGGTAGAGCACTTGTTGGCACCGCAATCTTGAAGCGGCTCAACTTGTTGGAAAGTTGGTATGATGTCCGATCTATTGCCTGGAAGAAACGGTCAACGTGACCTTGACGCCAGCGACATCGTCGAAATTGTCCCCAGCGCGCTGCTTATCCTCGACGGCAATCTCAACATCATTTCGGCGAATGGTGCATTCTATCACGACTTCCGCACCAGCCCCGAAAACACGCTGGGACGTCAGCTGTACGAACTTGGCAGCAGGCAGTGGGATATTCCTGCCTTGCACGGTCTGCTTGAGGACGTCATTCGGCTTGGGACGCCGCTCGTAGGTTTTGAAGTTGCGCACGAGTTTCCCGCAGTCGGCCGGCGAACAATCTTGTTGAGCGCGCGGAAAGTTCTGAGGCCAGGAGACCAGACCGGATTCGTCGTGTTGGCGTTCGAGGATGTAAGCACCGAGCGCGCTGCCCGCGAAGACAGCCGTAGAAACTGGCAACTGACGCAGAGCATCGTCGATACCATTCGAGATCCGTTGGTTGTCCTCGAACAGGACATGACTGTCGTGACCGCCAGCAAGGCATTTCTCACAATGTTCGGCATCACCCAGGAAGATGCGAGAGGTCGTCGCGTATCGGAACTTGGCCAGCATCAATGGGACGTGCCGGCCCTCCGTCACCTAATGGAAAAGGTTCTGCCCGAGAACAAGCCCTTCGACAGCTTCGAAATCGAAGACGATTTTCCGAATCTTGGACGACGGATTTTCAATCTAAACGCGCGGAAAATCACACAGCCCGGCAACCACTCGCATCGCATGCTTCTTGTATTCGAGGACGTCACGGACCGAAAACAGCGCGAACGCGACGCTCTTTTGCTCACAAACGAGATTTCGCATCGGATCAAGAACAATCTGCAGATCATCGTCGGCCTGATCGCCTTCGAAGCCAAGCAGACTGCGGCTCCGTGCGTTCAAGGCTATCGGGCGATGCAGTCGCGAATCGCCGCAATTGCACAACTCTACGATCTTATCTCGCAGTCCAGTCGCGGCAGCACAATCGCGGTCGACGACTACTTGCGCGAGATCGCCAAGACCATGTCATCAAGTCTGCTGGCGCCAGGATCAGATATTACAATCGAAGTTCGGGCGGCAGCTCTCGAAATCGATCCGGACCGTGCCGTCCCGTTCGGACTGCTCGTGAATGAACTCGCGACCAACGCCATCAAACACGCATTTCCTGGCGGAGCGGGCCACGTGATATTGAGCGTTCGACGCAGCGGCGATCAGGTGGAATTGACAGTCGCCGACAATGGGATCGGCATGCAGCCCAAGAGTGCGGCGGAAGTGCCGGAGAAGCGAGGTTCGGACTATGTCGCCATCTTTGTCCGCCAGCTTGGCGGCACCATCGTGCCAGCTTCGAATCGTGAACCCGGCACGGTCGTCACCATACTGCTGCCGGGACTTTTGGACCGTCGTGCCGCGTAAGTACGAGCGGCTTCGCGACTTCGACGGCCAGTCGACCAGGGAACGGTAGCCATCGGCTGTCGTAATCTGGCTGCGATTGACGCTCCTGGAACGCTCGGCTTCACGCCGCCTGCAACCAAGATGGCTCAACTCCGGTTTTGCCATCGTGAACGGCCGCGTCTCGTTTGGCCCGGCTTCGTTGACGCGTTCGAATTTCGCGATGCGATCGGCCGCGCTATTGGGTGCGGCGCAACATTTCGAATAGGAACCCAGCGCTGCTTCCAATCAGGGTCTGCAATCAATCGACGCAGCAGTGAACCTTTGGCGCGCCGACGCGTTGCCCTTGTGAGTTTGACATCGGAGCATTCCATGAACTTTCAATTTACAAATCTTGAACTTGTTGCCACTGCCATCGTCGTGGCCCTCTTCGTCGCCGCCTTCGTGCTGTTATATGTCCAAAGACACAGAACAACGGTCGCGCTGCACAAGCGATTTGGCCCGGAATATGATCGCGCCGTGACCGAACATGGTTCGGAACGGAAGGCGGAGAAGAAGCTGCTCGAGCGCGAGAAGCGAGTCGAAAGCTTGACTCTCCGTGAATTGGAGCCGGCAGAACGGGACGGCTTTGTCGAGCAGTGGAAAGGCGTGCAAATGCGCTTTGTCGATTCGCCGACGGGCGCCGTCGCGGAGGCCGACGATTTGGTTTCAGCGATCATGCTGCGTCGCGGGTACCCGGTTTCGGAATTTGCGCAGCGTGCCGCGGATATTTCCGTTGATCATCCGCAGGTAGCTGAGAACTATCGAGTAGCGCACGCAATCGCAGTGCGGTTGGGTAAAAGCGAGACGAGTACAGAAGAACTGCGTGGTGCGATGGTGCACTACCACACCCTGTTCGATGAACTGGTTAAACTGGGTACTGTCGCGCACAAGGCCGCCGCTTAACCCTATTCACGTTTTGCCGTGGCCAAAAAAAGGAACGAGGCGCCTGTCATGTCAGTCAATCCTGAGCCGCATAGCTTCGAAGGTCGGATGAATGAACGTCTGGAGGCTGCCATTCGAGTCGACGAAACGACTTGGCGACCGCGGGACGAGAGCGAGGCTTTTTCCGTAGCGACGTCCAGCCTAGGCATGCGGGGAGTCGGCTGGGTCGTGTCGCACAGTCACTGGCCGCGTTGACGACGCTCGAAAGGCCAACAGGCACACAAAAGAACGGCCCGAAGCCGAAGGCATCGGGCCGTTAGCATCGCCGAACCAGGAAAAGATGGGCGGGATCCTGAGGTTCGCGTGCGAAGCGATCATTTCCCGTCCTCGTAGCCCCCGTCTGTCTCATTGACCACTTTACGAAAGAGTGGCCGCGCTTTCTCGGACCCGCCCCATCTTGACGGAGCCAGGCTCAAATGGGTCGAACGCGGCCATGCGGCGCGCAGCCGTTGTGCTCGAGTGTTCAATTTGGATGGAACGCCCACCACCGCGTCGATGTCGCAGCTTCGTTTCGAATGTCCGAACAGCAGTTCTAGGACTGCAGCATCGTTGCTCCGACGGACGTCAGACACTCAGTGATCGCCAGGAGCAACACGCCCCAACACATCACCCAGAAGAACGGCCGCGTCCACGCGTCGGAGTTGACCCGCCGTAGCGCAAGTGTGCCCAGCAGTACGACAATGTCGATGATTTGACTAAAGGACCGCATGGTGAAAACAGCTCAGGTGAATTCGTGAATCGTTGCATGATGAACGTTAGTTCGATTGGGTGAATAAGAGAAATCCAAAGGTTCCAACTAGCACCACTAGGAAAACCAATGAGAGATATCTAACAGGTGAAATACCCTCCGGTTCTTGCGTCGCCAGATCAGTCATACGCTAGTTCTCCTCGATGCCGGCAGAACCATTCGTCGGCTTGACGATTTCGAGGTAACGAGTAGACCGCTGCGTTCTAAAGTCGCTTTTTCTCCGCTCTTCTAGATGAACCACGCGACGCGCTTTAGCCCACCTACAAACGACCGCCGCCAAGCTCCAACGTCCGCTTTGGGTGGTGGTCTCAAGGGATCGACGCAACACTTTATCTTTGGAGGAGAAGATGGAGTGTGGATCGATGGGTCGGAGAAGTCGCAGAGGGTTCAGCACTGCGGAGAAGACGGAGCTGTGGGATCGCTGGCGGCGGGGAGAGTCTCTGAAGGCGATTGGCCGTATTTTTGGCAAGCCGTCGTCGTCGATCTATCACCAGCTTGCGCCGCAGGGCGGGATACGTCCGGTGCCGCGTCGTCGCTCGCGGTTGGCTTTGACGCTGTGGGAGCGCGAGGAGATCTCGCGAGGGATTGCGGG
>Ga0265325_10000630_pt1 | contig 25635 bp, 26 predicted proteins | sample 41420metaG_FD_202090 | JGI IMG/M metagenome (GOLD analysis project Ga0265325, IMG submission 202090) | Rhizosphere microbial communities from Carex aquatilis grown in University of Washington, Seatle, WA, United States - 4-14-20 metaG | ecosystem: Host-associated > Plants > Roots > Rhizosphere... | reverse complement strand
TGCACCCAAAATATTCATTCGAACCGCGGAGCGCAAACGCCGCGTCGCGGGCGCATAGCAGCTACTTATCCGCCTCGCGCGCTTTCTTCAGGTGCTGCACCACCTTGGCGCGGAGCGCCGCCTGCTGCTCAGGCGACCACTTGCGGAAGCCTTCGCCGGACTTGAAGCCGAGCTTGCCGTCAGCCACGAGCCTTTCCAGGTACGGCGATGGGCCCGGCCTGTGATCGATATCTGGCAGCACGGTCTGATGAATGGCCAGTGTGAGGTCGGTGCCCACCAGATCGGCATTCTCCAGGGGGCCGAGCACCGCAAGGCGCCGGCCAAATGCTGCCTTGATGACCGCATCAACGGTTTCGGCATCGCAGATGCCGCGCTCCACCAACGAGATCGCCTCGCGCCACAGCGCGTGTTGAAGCCTGTTGCCGATGAAACCCGGCACATCCTTCTTGACGTGAGCCGGAGTCTTGCCGGCATCGGCATGGAGCTTCATGGTGAAGTCGATAACCTCAGGCGACGTCCACTGCGTGCCGATGACTTCGACCAGCGGCACCAGGAACGGCGGATTCCACCAATGCGTGCCGACGGCGCGCTCGCGGTGCTGCAACCCTTTCATGATTTCGGTAATCGGCATCACCGACGTGTTGCTGGCAAGAATGGTGTCAGGCCGCACGTGCTTTTCGACCTCGCTGAAGAGCTTTTGCTTCAGCGCCATATCTTCGAGGACCGCCTCGACCACATAATCGGCGTGTCGCACGCAATCCGCGAGATCCGCGACTGGCTGAACGCGATCCACGGCCTTCGGATCGTCGCCGAGATCGCTGAGATTTGTAGCGATGCGCGCCTTGGCGGCGTCAAGGGAAGGCTTGTGCGAATCGGTCAGCGCGACGTCGTGCCCTGCCAGCGCAAACACCTGCGCGATGCCATGTCCCATCAAGCCGGCGCCGATGACGGCAATGCGAATCTTTCCCGCCATTCGCTACCCTGCGGTGTAGCCGCCATCGGCGTAGAGAATGTGGCCGGTGTAGAAGTCCGACGCCTTGGAGGCGAGGAACAGAAGCGGTCCGGCCAAGTCTTCCGGTTCCCCGAGGCGGCCCTTTGGCACGCGGGTGAGAAACCCAGCGCGCGTGGTCTTGCCGCGCTCGTCATCGGCGAACATCCATTCGGTCAGCGGCGAGCGGAAGACGGTCGGCCCGAGCGCATTGACCGTGATGCCGGCGCCGCCGAGCTCGCAGCCGAGCGCCTTGGTGATGCCGTCCACCGCCGATTTCGACGCGCAATAGGCCGAGTAGCCGGCGGGATGGCCGAGCAGGCCACGCGCCGACGACATCAGGACGATCTTGCCGCCGCGCCCTTGCTTGATCATCTGCCGCGCCGAGGCACGCGCCATCAGCCAGGACTGCGTGACGTTGGCGTCCATCACGTCGAGGAAGTCCTCGGCCTTCTGATCGACGATCTTGGAGACCTTATTCTGGCCGGAGGCGACGACGAGAATGTCGACACCGCCGAATTTCCTCACCGCGGCATCGACGATCGCATCGCAGTTCGCTTCCGAGCTTGGCCGCTTGGCGACGATCTCGGTCTTGCCGCCGAGCGTCTCGCATTCGGCCGCGACCTTCTTCAGCGCTTCGGCACCGTTGGCGCAAAGCACCACGTTGGCACCGGCGCTGGACAACGTCTTTGCCGCGATCACACCGAACGCGCCGGTGGCACCGGTGATGATGGCGGTTTTGCCTTTGACGCTGAACAGAGACAGGGGGTCTTGGAGGAAATCTTCGGACATGACGAACTCCAAATTTTACTCGGCTGTCGTGCCCGGCGAAGAGGGCATCCAGTACTCGAAAACGCTGCTGGTTACTGGATCGCCCGCCTGCGCGGGCGATGACATCGTGTTTGCGGTGCAATCTCACCCCGCCGGCGGCGCAGCGACCGCGACGAAGATGGTGCAGACCTCGTTGGTTCGGTTGACGATCTCGCGGCTCTCGTTGGGGCCGATATAGCAGCTATCGTTCTTTTTCAGCACGGTTTCCTTGCCGCCAATGATCACAGTCAACTCACCCTCGAGCACGTAATAGACCTTCTCCGGCGGCGAGGCGTCCGGGCCGGCGCCGCCACCCGGCAAAAAGTGCGAGACACCCGCGACGATGGCCTTGGACACCCCGGCCTCGGCGCCGAACAGCCGCAATGTCGTGCACTGGCGATGGTTGGGCGCAACGTATTCCTTGGCCTCGCTGAGCTTCTTGACGATCATTTGAACCTCTTTCCACTTTCGATCCGATACTTGCCCCGGGGGTCGATCATGGCGACCAGACGGATGATGCAGCCATCGCCCCGATCCCAGTTCCAAGGGAAGAACGCAAACGTGCACCGCCGGCCGGTGACCTTGTCGAGGTCGCCGCCGACATTTTCGATGCCGAGGATGCCGTTATTAAACAGGATACGGTGCACCGGTTCCCACTCCGGGAAATCGTCCTTCCAATCGCGACCGCCGGACCATTCGCGATACTCCTCCGCGAGGTGCGGATGCAGCGGCCCGTTGCGCTGCGGGCCGATGGCCGTGGCGAGGGGATGGTCGTTGGCCTGCGTGTCGTGGCCGACCACCTTGACCTTCTTTTCCACGAACCACTTCCCTGCAGACGACACAAAGCCTGGCGAGCGGCAGAAATAGTCCTCGCTGTCCTCGTAGATGTGGTGCCAGCCGGTGTTGACGATCACCACGTCGCGCGGCCGCACAACCTTGCCTGCGGCCTTCTCAAGGTCGTCATAGGTGATCGGTTCCCATTTTTTCTTTGGGATCGACACGACGATGCCCGAGCCGAAGAAATGCGGCAGCGGCACCTCGTCGATAAAGGCAAGGCCCTGCACGACGTGCGCCGGAGCATCGATGTGCGTCGTGTTGTGCATGGAGGTCGTGATGCGCTGCGACAGAACGCCCGACTTTGCCATGTAGTGGATGCGCTCGATCTTGACGTCTTCGAAATAGGGCCAGTTCGGCGATTGATAACCAAACCGATGGGACAGGTTGTAGAACTCAAGGCCCATGTCGTTTTTGAGATTTTCTTCGAACGTTACGCCACGAATTTTCTTGGCCACTTTCTTCCTCCGTGAAGCCCACCTTCCGGTTGGGCGGCATGATATACACGCCCGCCCAACTGCGCTACAGAACGCGGACTAGGCCGGGAGGAGCAATGGTCAAGAAGATCGCCCTGGAAGAACACTTCCTTTGTCCAGGCTTTATCGAATACTGGAATCCCACCGTGGCCGAGATGCCGGCCGCCAAGCGCGAGCGGCTGCTCAGCCTCAACACCGACTTTGGCGAGCAGCGGCTTTCGTCGATGGATCGCGCGGGAATCGCGCACGCGGTGCTGGCTCTCGCCGGACCTGGCGTTCAGGCCGAAAAGGACACGGCAACCGCGATCCGCGTCGCCAAGAGCGGTAACGACTTCCTCGCTAAAGAAGTGCAGAAGCGGCCGGAGCGCTACTCGGGTTTCGCCCACCTCGCGATGCAGGACGCCAAGGCCGCGGCCGACGAACTTGAACGCTGCGTCAAGGACCTGAAGTTCTGCGGCGCCATGATCAACGGCCACACCAACGGGCAGTATCTCGATCATCCATCGCTCGCGCCATTCTGGGAGCGCGCCGAAGCGCTGAATACGCTGATCTACATCCATCCGACCGACCCGGTATCGGTCGCGCCGGTGTTGCAAGGTCATCCGGGACTTCGGCGCGCCACATGGGAATGGACGTTCGAAACCGGCTCGCACGCCCTGCGGTTGATCTTCGGCGGCGTATTCGACCGCTTCCCGAAAGCGCGGCTCGGGCTTGGCCACATGGGCGAAACCTTGCCGTACCTGCTCTGGCGCTTCGATAGCCGCACCGGCCCGGATTTCTACAACGTCGGCTTGAAAAACCCGGTGTCGCACTACATCAAGAACAACATCGAGATCACCACGTCGGGTATGTGCTCGGCGGAGCCTCTCAACTGCGCCATCGCAGCGCTGGGCCATGAGCGCATCATGTTTTCGGCGGACTATCCGTTCGAGAAGGCGGAAGAAGCCGGACACTGGCTCGACGGCGAGACGCTCGATCCGAAGATCAAGGAAGACATCGCCTACAACAACGCGGTGAGGCTTTTGGGATTGAAACTCTGATGCCCGGTGACGACCAGATCTTCACCAGCAACGTGCCGCTGCACGACCTGTTCCAGAAGCAGGTGCTGGAGGTGCTGGAGAAGTCCGACATGGACGAGGACGCCAAGCAGGCGATCCTCGTCGCCATGAATTGTCCCTGCTGCGGTGCTGGGGCGATGAATTACACTGCTCCTCTGGGCCGCAAGAAGAAGTCCGGCCCGGTCATTTAACGGCAACCGCCTCGATCTCGATCTCGAATCCGTAATGCAGTTGCGGCACCGGCACGACGCAGCGGGCCGGCCGCGCGTTGCCGGCCCATTTGGCATAGAGCGCGTTGAACGCCGGCCATGAGCCGATGTCAGTGACATACACGCGGACCTGGGTGAGCTGATCGATTGAGCTGCCCGCCCCTTTCAGCGCCGCCGCGACATTGTCGAGAACCTGCTGGGCCTGCTGCTCGAACGGCGCCTCGTTGAGCTTGGTGCCGTCCGGCGCAATCGGCAATTCGCCGGAAACGAAGACGAAGCCGTTGGCCGACACGGCGTGACTGTAGTGCCCGCCGGGCGGCGCCATGGTCGCAGGATTGTGTTGCACGACATCAGCCATGAGCCGCCCTTCCCGTTGGTTTCATCGCGCGCAGCTTTTCCGTCGCCGCTCGATCGACTGCGAAGGTTTCGGCGTCGACCACGACGCCATAAAGTTCGGCCGCGGCCTTCACCGACACATAGCCCTGCCGCACGTCCTCTTGCACGTCCCCAACCGGCCGTTCGAACGGCGAGCCATAGCCACCGCCGCCGCCCGAAGAAATTCGCCATGCGTCATCCGTCTTGAGCTGCGCCACCAGCACCTTGGCGTTGGGGAAATCGGTCTTCCACTCGCTGCCAACGCGGAAGGCGATGGCGTTGCCGGCGGCATCGCCGCCGCCGTCGAGGCCCCAGGGGGGACATTTGGCTCGATCGCTCTGGCTGTTGACCACCATCGGAGAGAGAGAACGCGTGGTTCGCGCGATGCCGAGACCGCCGCGATAACGGCCTGCCCCGCCGGAGTCCTGAATCAGCTCGAACCGCTCCACCAGAATCGGAAATTTGGCCTCGGCCTGCTCATTCGGACCGTTATGGGTGTCGCCATCGTTCAAACAAACCGTCGCGGAAACACCGTCCTCGGTTTTCTTCGCGCCCCAGCCGCCGCCCAATGGCCCGAACGTGCCGATGAAGAACTCGTTCGATTTCGGATTGAAGCCGTGGAAGCTTGGCGCGACCAGATCGGCGTGATGGCCGGCGATCACTCGATCCGGAACCGCCGGCTGCAGCGCCTTGAAGATGGTGTCGATGATGGTCATCGGAAAGCACATCCAAAGCCGCATCGGCGCAGGCCGCGTCGCGCTGATGATGCGGCCTGGCGGGATAATCACCTTGAGGCTGCGGAATGCGCCATCATTGATCGGATAGTCGGTCGGCGAGGTGATGCATTTGTACGCCACCTGAGCGCAGCCATAGCCGGTCGTGATCGCGGAGTTGTAGAAGCCGCGCACCTGCTTCGACACATCGGTCAGGTCGATGGTCATTTCCTCGCCCTTGACCGTCACCTTGACCTTGATCGGGATGCGCTTGCCGATATCGACGCCGTCGTCGTCGAGCCAGGATTCGGCTTCGTAAACGCCGTCCGGGATCGTCTTGGTGCGGGCGCGCGCTGCGGCCTCGGCACGGTCCATGATCTCGGCAATCGAATCCATCACCGCCTGCTGGCCGTAGCGATCGAGCAATTCGAGGAATCGCCGCTCGCCGGTCTTTACCGCCGTGACCTGGGCACGAAGATCGCCCATCGCCCGCGGCGGCAGGCGGACGTTCATCTTGATGATTTCGAGCAGGTCCTCGTTGATCTTGCCGCGATCCTGGTACTTCACGATCGGAATTTGGATGCCCTCGGAATAGATGTCGGTCGTCATGCCGCCGAGCAGACCGCCGACGTCGAGCCAGTGCGCCATGCAGCAGGCGAAGCCGCTGAGCTTACCCTTGTGGAAGATCGGCAGCGTGAAGGTGAAATGGTTGAGGTGGCTTCCGGTCGTATACGAGTCGTTGGTGACGTAGATGTCGCCCGGATGCATGTTCTTGATGCCGCCGAAGTGCCGAATCTTCGCCTTCACGGTCTCCGCCATGCCGCGGATGAAGGTCGGCAATCCGATGCCGATCGAAACCGTCTCCCCCTCCGGCGTGAACAACCCGGTGGTGAAGTCCAGCGCCTCATAGATGATCATGTTGTAAGCCGTGCGCATGAGATTGGTCTTCATCTCTTCGGTCACGGCGAGCACACCGTTGCGCACAATCTCGACGATGACGGGATCGACCTTTCGCTTCTTGCTCGCTCTCTTCGCCATCATTTCGCTCCCGCCACCGCAATCACCAGATTGCCGTAGCTATCTACAGTTGTCTTGTCGCCCGGCATCAGCACCGTCGTCGAGGCATGTTCCTCGATCAGCGCCGGTCCTTTGATTTTGTTCCCCGCAAGCAATTCGGCGCGGCGCCAGGTCGGCGTATCGCGGAAGCGGCCGTCGAATGATGCCGGTCGCTTGCCGGTGAAGGCTTTCTTGGGTGGTGTAGCCGTGCCCCGCTTGATCGTCTCTTGCGGTGGCTTTTTCATTAAACCTGTGACGGTGACGCGCAGACTCACCACCTCGGCGCGCTCGTTTGGCGCCGAGGTGCCATAGCGCTGCATGTGGTCGTCGTCGAAATGTTTCTTGATGGCTTTGCGGTCCTGTTTCTCAAAAACCCGCATCGGCAACTCGACGGTGACGGGGTGTTCCTGGCCGACATAACGCATGTCGAGCGCGCGCTTGACCGTGATCTTGTGCGGTTTGACGGATGTGGACGCGATGGCGTCTCGGCCCTGCTGCTCCAACTCCTGAAAGACCGCTTCAATCTCGCGAAACGGCGCCTCAGCAAGCTGCATCAGATGCGTTCGCACGTAATCGTAACGCAGATCGGAGAACAGCATGCCGAACGCCGAGAACACGCCGGGCGCCACCGGGATGATGACGTTGCGGATGCCGATCTCGCGCGCCACCGCGACCGCGTGAAGCGGTCCCGCCCCTCCATAGGCCACCATCACGAAATCGCCAGCGTCCAGGCCGCGCTGCGTGGTGACACCCTTCACAGCATAGGACATTGCGGTCGAGGCAATGCGAAGAATGCCGTCGGCGGCCTCCGTGGCACTCATGCTGAGTTGCTTGCCGACCTTCGCGAGCGCGTGCTCGGCCGCTCTTGCGTCGAGCTTCATCTCGCCCCCAAGGAAGCGGTCGGCCCCGAGGCGGCCCAGCAGGAGATTGGCATCGGTCACGGTCGGCTGTTGGCCGCCCAGGCCATAGCAAGCCGGCCCGGGCTCCGCCCCTGCACTCTGCGGGCCGACGCGCAGAGCACCGTCTTCGGCGCGGGCGATCGAGCCGCCACCGGTGCCGACCTCGAAAATATCCATCATCGCGATCTGGACCGGCAGCGCCTTGGCGTAACCGCCAATGAGCGCCGAGCCCGTCGTCAGCGCCTCACCCTTGTAAATGACCCCGGCCTTGGCCGTGGTGCCGCCCATATCAAAGGCAATGGCGTTTTTGATGCCAAGCGTATGGCACAGCGCCTGGGTGCCGATCACGCCCGCCGCCGGACCACTCTCAAGCATCCTTACGCATTGCGTTTGCGCCTGCTCGCTCTCGTAGAGACCGCCGGTCGATTGCACGATCAGGAACGAGCCGTGGAAGCCGGCCTTGCGGATGTGCTCGTCGATCTCGCCGACGTAGCGTCGCACCTTGGGGCCGATGTAGGCGTTTGCTGCAACCGTCGAGCAACGCTCGAACTCGCGATACTCCTGCGATAGTTCATGCGAGGCGCTGACGAACATATCCGGGTGGCGCTTGGTCAGCAGTTCCTTGGCCCGCGCTTCATGCGCACCGTTGGCGTAGCAATTGATGAACATGATCGCGGTCGCCTCGATGCCAAGCTGTTCAAGCTTGTCGCTCAGCGCCGCCAGTCGCGCCTCATCGAGCGGAATAACGATCTCGCCATCAGCGCGCACCCGCTCCTTCACCTCGAAGCACAGAGCCCGCTCGATCAACGGCTTGTGCTTCTGGAAATAGAGATTGTAAGCATCCGGGCGATTGATTCGGCCGATCTCGTAGACGTCCCGGAACCCATCAGTGGTGACCAACGCCGTCTTGGCACCGGTTCGCTCAAGCATGGTGTTGATCGCGACTGTCGAGCCATGAAGGAACAACGTGGCTGTGGCGAAATCGCTTCCAGCCTTCTCGACGCCGTGGCCTATTCCATCGACCAAGCGCTGCGGCGTGGACAACGCCTTGCCGAAGGTCAGCCGTCCCGTCGTGTCATCGAACATGGCGATGTCGGTGAAGGTGCCGCCGATGTCCGCGGCCAGTCTGACATTGGCGCCGCTTTTGGCGCGCGACTTTTCTTGAACTGGCATGGATTACTTCTTCATTCCGACCTGTTGGGCGATCGGGACCCAGCGCGCCGCTTCGCTAGCATAAAAATCGGAGAGTTGCGCGGGCGTCATCGGTCGTGGATCGAACGCATCTTGCGCCAGACGTTTCTTGATGTCGGTCATATCGAGGATGCGCACCAATTCACGGTTCAGGCGTTGCACGATTTCAGGCGACAGGCCTTTCGGGCCTTCAAGGGCGAACCACGTGCTGGCCACAAGATCGTAGCCTTGCTCCTTGAAGGTCGGCACATCGGGCGCTTCGGGTCGCCTTGCCTCGGTCGTAACTCCCAACGCATGGAGTGTGCCGCCCTGAATTTGACCGAGTGCCGCTCCCCAGGTGAACGATCCCATCGGCACGCGGCCTGCCAGGATGTCGGCAAAGGCCGCAGTGTTGTAGGGCACATGCGTCAGCTTCAGGCCGTTCTTGCTCGCGACGTACTCCACGACGAGATGGCCGACCGTTCCGACGCCGGACGATGCGTAGCTCGAGAACGTGCCAGCCTTGGCGGCTTTGACCAAATCGCTCACCGAATGCAGCGCACTCGACGGCTGTACGACCCAGACCATCGGAGGGCCGCCGATATAGGCGATGTGCGAAAAATCCCGCTGCGCATCGAAGCCGGCGTTGCCGGCAACGGCTGGCGCGAGAATCTGCGGCGCGAGCCCACCGAGCAGCAGGGTGTATCCGTCAGGATCTGAGCGCGCGACCTGGGTCGCGCCGACGATGCCGCCGGCTCCGCCGCGATTTTCCACCACGACGCTTTGTTTCAAGGCAGCCGATAGGGGTTCGGCCAACAGCCGCGCCCAGATATCGGCTGCACCTCCCGGAGCGAAGGTGACCACGATGTGGATGGGCTTGCCGGGCCAAGTGTCGGCGCGCACCGGCGACACCAAACCAAACAACACCAACGCCCAAGCCGCGGTCTTCATTCGATCAACGATCCTCCCGACCGGCTACAGCGGCGGCTTGACGCCGACAGCCTGCGCCGCCTTGATGATACGTTGCCACGTGCCCTTCGGGATGGGAATGCCGTTGGCCTCGCGCTCGGCGCGGATGGCATCGCCACGCTCACCCGGCAGCATGATCTTGTCGACGCCTTCGCCGCGCGCGAGACCGGCAATGGCAGTGCCTAACCGCTCCGCTTCCCGCAAGAAGCGGTCTGAATCGCCGAACGCGGCAGGATCGACCACGATCACCGAGCCGTTGAGGAAAGGATCGTCGCCGATTGCCCAGCTTTCCAGGTCCGGCGCAATGCGCGGCTCGGAAAGCAGAAGGCTGGTCAGGCATTCGATCATGAACGATAGGCCGGCACCCTTCATGCCGGCCATCGGCAGCACGTTCTCGACGGCCTTCGGATCGGTGGTGTCGCGACCATCCTTGTCGACGCCCCAGCCGACCGGGATTTTCTCGCCTCGGTCGGCCGCGCCCATGATCTTGCCGTTGGCGACCACGCCGGTCGAGAAATCGAGCAGATAAGGCCGGCCGTTCCGACGCGGAACAGCAAACGCGATGGGGTTGGACGACACCGCCGCGACCCGCGTGCCCGGATAGATCATCATCGGGCCGGACGCGCTCATGACGATGGCCGCAAACCCCGCCTCCGCAGCCTGCAAAGCGAAATAACCGATGGCGCCCGTGTGCGTGAGATGGCGCGCCGCGCACCAGCCGACTCCGACCTCCCGCGCAACCGTTATCGCCTCCGCCACAGCGCGCGTCAGCGCGACCGCAGCGGGAGCCCGGTCGGCCTCCAGCACCACCGCAGCAGCACCCGGCTTTCGCTCGACGCGCATATTGGGCGCGGCCTTGATCGATTTGGCGTTGACCAGATCGATGTAGCGTGGAATGCGGATGATGCCGTGCGAGTCCGTGCCGCGGAGATTGGCCCAGACCAGCATCTTGGCCCACTCGTCGGCGTGCTCCCTGCTGAGCCCGACGGCGGTGAAGACAGCACTGACGAAAGCCGTGAGCTCGGCCTTGCCGATGCGCATAGAATCCGCGGACATGTTGGGGGACTATCTGCTCTTGAACGGAATGCTGACAACCGATTTGTACCAGTCGAGGATCTGCACGCCGTTCCAGTGCAGCACTCCGTCGAAGCGTTTCACGTAGTCGAATATCTGCTCAAGATATTTGATACGGTGCGGCTGCCCGCTGATGTAAGGGTGGATCGCGAGCGACATGATCTTGGCGCGATCCTTGCCCTCGGCATAAAGCCGATCGAACTGATCGATCGCACGTTTCAGCAAATAGTCGCTCTCGTGGTGCTGGACGATCATCATCGGGATGTCGTTCAGCTCCACCGTGTAAGGCAACGTGACCAGAGGACCTTCGGCGGTCTTGATGACCGTCGGCTCATCGTCATAGACCCAATCTCCGATGTATTGAACGCCGGCTTTGGCGAGCAACTCGGGCGTATCCAGCGTCTGGGTCAAACCGGGTCCCAGCCAGCCGACCGGCCGCGAGCCGGTGAATTTCTCGATCACCTCCATCGAGCGATTGATCATCGCCGCCTGATCGTCATTCTTGTGGATCGGGAGTTGATCGTAGGCGTGGCCCATGAACTCCCAGCCATCCTTCTTGGCCTGCTCGGCAACGCGCGGGTAGTCCTCGCAGATGCGCGCGTTGGCGGCGAGGGTCGGCTTGATGCCGAGGCGGCGGAAAAGATCGTAGAAACGCCAAGCGCCGACCCGCATGCCGTATTCGTGCCAGCTCCAATTCGGAACGTCGGGTAGGAGAACCTGGCCGGTCGGTGCCGGAATGACCTGCCGCGCCATCGGGCGTGAAATATCCCAGACCTCGTAATTGACGATGGTCCAAAACACCAACCGCGCACCATCCGGAAGCCGGAGCGGCGGTCGGTCGACGACGGCCGAGAACTCGGCACGTTCATTGGGAATCATGGGGGGCATGCACGCAACTCTTGTCGTTTCAGCCTGGAGCTCGCCGATACATATCCGTCATTCCGCCGCTTGCGGCAACAGCGATTGGCCGGGACGAACGCGGCTGAAGACCACGGGCTCTGCTGAAATCTTGAAGCTCTCACCCTCCATGCGCACGACCGTGTAGCGTGGCGATTCAGGATCGCCGCCGCGTGGAAAGTCTTCCCGATAATGGGCCCCAACGCTGTCGTTGCGAGCTTCTGCCGCGGCACAGATCGAGCGGCTGACCAGCACCAGATTTTCCAGGTTGAGTCGGTCCATCCAAGTCAGATTGTAGCGCTTCTCCGGGCTTGCGAGTCCCATATTGCCAATGGCGGTCGCGAGGTTGTTCAGCTCGTGGCGGGCACGAGCCAAGCCGTCAGCCGTCCGCAGGATCCCGACATCGTTCCACATCACCTGGTAAAGCCGACTTCGTACGCCCTCGAGATCACCAGGGCGCCGGCCGAGCGGCGCGAAAGCGCGTTCGTGCGATGCTTCAATCGCGGCCGGATCGGGGTCCGCGAGCTCGGCGTCTTTGCGAAGCTGCGCTGCCATGCTGTCACCGGCCACGCCTCCGAACACGGTGGAGTTGGCGACCCCGTTGCCACCAAGCCGGTTGGCACCGTGCACACCGCCGGTATCTTCACCCGCCGCATAGAGCCGCGGCATCTCGGTCTTGCAATCGACGTCGAACTGCACCCCGCCCATCATGTAGTGTGCGGTCGGAATCACCTCGACCTTGCCGCCTGCAAGATCGAACCCGCAGTCCGCACAGCGTTCGACCATTCCTTTGAACTCGCGGCGCACGTTCTCCGGCCCGAGATGAGCCATCGCGATATAGACCCCGCCATTGGGGCTCTGGTGTCCATTGCGGATCCGGTCGGCGATGCCGCGACAGACGATATCGCGCGTGGCGCGCTCGCCACGCGGATCGTAATCGAACATGAAGCGCGCACCGGTTTCGTCGAGCAGGTGACCACCGGAGCCGCGCAGGCCCTCCTCCAGCACTGTGCCGGTCATGCGCGTGCCGGGACCTGCAAGCAACCCGGTCGGATGGAATTGCACCATCTCCATGTCGCGAAGCGGCAGACCCGCGCGCAATGCCATCGCCATGCCATCGCAGGACTTGTCCCCCGATGGGGTGTGATAGAGATACATGGTCGGGCCACCGCCGGTGGCAAGCAGAGTGGCGCGAGCCCGGACCATGAGAGGCTCGCCGCTGCGCATGTCCAGCATGTAAACACCGCAAAGCCCCGAGCCGCCAGCCGCAGGGATGAGATCGAGCGCGCGATGGTCCTCCAGCCGGCGAACATCGCGTCGCCAAATCTGCTCGGCGAGACGGTTGACGATTTCGATGCCGGTCAGATCGCCCTTGTGCACCGTTCGGTCGAAGGTCTGCCCAGCGAATGCCTTCTGATGGACGGTGCCGTCGGGATTTCGATCGAAGAAGCAGCCGATCTCGTTTTCCAGCTCGCGGATGCGGATTGGCGCGGTGCTGACCAGCAGCCAGGCCAGCTCCTGGTGGTTCAACCAGCCGCCTCCATGGATCGTGTCCATGAAGTGTCGTTCGATGGAATCCTCGGGCGACAATGCGACGTTGTAGCCACCCTGCACCATGCGGGTACAGCCGCACTTCCCAAGCAGGCCTTTCACCGCGATCGTGACGTCGAGATCCGGCCGCGCCTTCTTGGCGTGCAACGCGGCGAACAGCCCGGCGCCACCTGCGCCGAGGATCAGGATATCGGTGTCGAGCGTCTGCATGCCCGCCATTATGCACAGCGGCAGCGGCGATCGCTATCTGCGGCGATCACGCCGTCTTCAGCACGGGCTCTCCTTGCTCCTGCGACAATGTATCTGCCTCAGGCAACGGCTTGCCATTCGTTTCCGGAAGGAACGGCACTGCGATCAATCCGAGAATGTAGAACATGGCGAGGATCGTAGCGGTTTTGCCGTAGCCACCGAGATTCACGATGAGAGTGCCGGCAATCAGCGGCGCAACCGCCGAGATCAATCGCGGACAGTTGAAAATGAAGCCGGCCGCGGTCGCCCGCATCCGCGTAGGAAATAGCTCAGGCAGCCAGATTGGTGTCCACGAGAACACGCCCTGGATGAAGAAACCATAGACCGCGAAGACCAGCAGCAAAAGCTGGATGTCCTTGACCCATAGGTACGCGACCGGCGTGAGGATGAGGCACATCAAATAAAACATGAACGTCGTCGGCTTACGCCCGTACGCATCGGCCAGGAAGCCGAACGAGAAGAAGCCGAGCAAGGCGCCGATGTTCTGCACCAGGCCGACCAGCCCGACCCAACGCTGCGCGGGAAGGCCGGCCGCGGCGGCGACAGATCCGAAATAGCTCGGCACGAAGCTCGACACGCCCCAGTATCCAATGGTCACCGATAGCGACATCACGAAGGTCAGCAGCAGCCGCATGCGCACTGCGGGCTCGGCGAACATATCGACAAGCGTGAAGCGCACCAGAGCAGCATCTTCGCCGTGAAGCGCCGCGCCCTTGCGGCGCAGGTCGTGGGCCGCTTTACGTCTCTCATTCGACTGCTCCCACCGCGATGATTCTGGAATATTGCGGCGAATCCAGAACGCGATCAGCGCCGGCAAGACGCCGATCAGGAACATGTAACGCCAAGCGCCTGGGCCGGACGTGCCGATCGCCACCCAGACAGCAGAAGCAATGATGCTGCCAATCGGGTATCCGGCCTGAAGAAATGCGCCGCCCTTGCCGCGTGCATTGTCTGGCCACAGCTCTGCGGTGATCGAGGCGCCGGTCGCCCATTCCGAGCCGATCGCAAGACCGACCAGGAAGCGGAGCGCGGCAAAGGACACCCAATCCCAGGACAGCGCGCTGAGGCCGGTCAGCAAAGAGTACGCCAGGATCGTCAGCATCATTGACCGCTTGCGACCAATGTAGTCGGCCAGGATGCCGCCAAGCAGGCCGCCCAAGCCCCAGCCGAAAACGGTGATGGCGATCACCGCACCGGCGTAAAATGGGATGGATTTGTATTCGGAAGGATCGAGCAACTGATGCAGGGCAGCGCCGACCGTCAGGATCAGCGCGAACACCTCGAAGCCGTCAAATGTCCATCCGAGGTTCGATGCGAACAGCGCCTTCCACTGTCCCCTGTTGAGCGAGCGATACCATGGAGAAGACGCAAGCCTGACGGATTCGCTCATAACAGCCTCCCTCGGTGCCTTGTTTGGGGTACGCCCCTTTTCTCTTTATGGATCAAGCTTACGCCCGGGAGCCGCGGGCGTGGAAGGCGCGTAATGTCGCCAGGGGGGCTTCGGTCAGACAAGGCAGGCATCACGGGCAAGTCAAAGCTCGACCGGAAATCTTCAATCGCCGGCGCCGATGCTCGCCAGGATGGCAGCGCGCCTTGATTTTGCGTCGCCCTGAACCTGCTCGTACCTCGACCCGCCATGGGAATCCATGGTCACCAGCAATGGCCCAAAGCCTTTGATACGGAATCGCCAAATACTTTCGGGATTGAGATCGTCCATGTCGACCTCCTCGACCGACTCGATCCAGGTGGTCTGGAGCGCCGCGGCACCGCCGATCACTGCGAGATAGGCACCACCGATGTCACGAAAGGCATCGAGCGTGCTCTGTCCCATGCCGCCCTTGCCAACGATAATGCGCACCCCCTCCCGTTCCATCAATGGGCGAGTGAAGCGTTCCATCCGCTGCGACGTCGTGGTGCCGACGCAGACGGCTTCGTAGCCGGACGGATTTTCGTTCGTGACCGGGACCTTGCGCACGTTCGGCGCGGTGTGGACCACGGCGTGGCCCTTCATATCGAAGATCGTTCGGCGACCGTTGTCGAACATCGCAATCAGGTTGGCATCACGGATGCCGAACAGGGTTTTCTCAAGAGTGACGGTGTCGCCGATCTTCAGCGCGCGTGCCTGCGCTTCCGTCACCGGCGTTTCGAGGGTATGGTGCGTCATGGCGTCACTTGAAATCGATGCCGCCGGGCGTGATCACGGCATTGGCGCGCCTCGCGGAATGGCACTGGATGTTGACCGCAACCGGATTCATCGTGATGTGGGTTGCCGCCACCTCGACATGAACGCGGAACGAAGTCGACCGGCCGCCCAAACCTTGCGGACCGATGCCAAGCTCGTTCACCGCTTCGGAAAGCTCGGCCTCGATTTTGGCCCCTTCCGAATCGGAACAGACTGTGCCGAGCGGGCGCGTCGCCGCGACCTTGGCGACGTGCATGCAGAGGTCCGAAGTACCCCCGATGCCCACGCCGACGATGGTCGGCGGGCAGACGCGGCCGCCACATTCGATCACCTTGTCGATGACGAAGCGTTTGATCGCCTTCACCCCGTCGGCTGGGATGAGCATCTGCAAGAACGAGCCGTTCTCCGAACCTGAACCTTTGGGGATCATTTCGATTTCGACAGTCTCGTCGCGGTTATCGAAATCGACATTGATGATCGGCACGCCAATGCCGCACGACGTCTGCTCGTTCTTACGCGTCAGCGGATGCACCACAGAAGACCGCAACGGATGCTCTGTCGTAGCGCGAGAGCAACCGTGACGGATTGCATCCTTCAAGGCGACGCCGTCAAACTCGACGTTCTTCCCGATCAGCACGTTGTAAATTGGGATGCCGGTGTCCTGGCAGAGCAGGTTTTGCCGCTTCTCGGCAACGGCGATGTTCTCAACCATGGTGCCAAGCACCGCGCGGCCGGTAGCATCGGTTTCGGCCGCCATGAGTCTCTCGAATCCGCGCTTGATGTCAGGCGGCAGCAGCTTGACCGCGCGGATATAGAGCGTCTTGGCAATCTCCTCGACTTCCTTCGGATCGAGCAGCATCGGCATATGTCCTAAAGCATCAGTGTCAGACCCGAGACGATCAGAAGCACCGCAAACATCTGACGGAAGCGAATTTCATCGAGGCGCCCGTAGATGTTCCAGCCGGCCCATGCGCCGAGCGCCAGCCATGGCAACGCCAAGACGAACAATACCAGTCCCTTGAGGTCCAACGCCACCGTACCGATCAGTGCGATCGTGACGACATGCGCCATGACGATGAACGGCTGATAGAACGAACGCGCCACATCCTTTCGCCAGCCACGGACCTGCGCCCAGATCGCGGGCAGCACGCCGGAATAGCCGCCAATACCGCCCAGGATCCCGCCGACAAACCCAATCGCGGCATCGGCGCCGCGGCCCGCCTCGATATGCGGGAGGCGCGGCGCAAAAAGCGCGTAAACGCCATAGGCTGCAAGGAAAACGCCGATCGCGAGCTTGAGGGAATGGGCGTCGCTTCGGACCAGCAGCCAGACCCCAACTGGAACTCCGAGTGCCCCGGCCAACAGCAGAGGACCTAATCGCTGGCGATCGAGCGAGTGCCGCAGCGGCCAGATGGTGCCGGCCTGGATCACAAGTCCTCCAGCGGCGACCAGGAACGTGGTTTGGACCGGTGCAAGGACATGCAGCCAAATGGCCGAGCTGACGATGCCGAAGGCGAAGCCTGCCGCACCGGAGGCCATGCCGCCGAGGAATGCACCGCTCCACAGCACGGCCAACGTGGCCATCGAGAGCGATGAGAACGCCTCAGACAACATTGAGCAGAAACACCAGTCCGACGGCGAAAGCCGCAGCAAGGCAGATCGATACCGCGACGCGAGTGCGCTCACGGACCGGAAGGAACTCGATTGCAAGCACGCGCAGCCCCAGCATGAGATGCAGCGCCAGCGCCAAGACAATTCCGAGCTCAACGCATTTGACCAGGGGGGTGTCCGTCACCTTGAGGAACTTGTCGAGGAAGTCGGCGCCGTTGAGGGCGCCCGACAGCGCCCAGAAATGCAGGGGCAGGAACACCGCGAGTGCTATACCGGCCAGCCGGTGGAGCAGCGCCGCAACAAAGCCCGGCTGGCTGTTCGACGCCCGCATCATCCGAACATCACCTCCGGCGGCAGATACACCGCGACCGCCGCCCGTACACCCATGACCAGAAGCATCAGCGAGAACAGAGCCAACACGACGTCGAGCGAGCGGCCCTGCCACGGTGTCCACTCGTGGATCACATTGCGCAAACCGATCGGCGCATGCACGGAGACGGCCAGCACGAACAAGAGATAGAACGCGAAGAACAAATGGTTTTCGCGGGTTCGCGCAAGCACCTCCCCCGCGGTCAACCCGCCGCGCACAGCATAGATGATTGTGGCGAGATGCACGCTCACGAACAGTGCAAGCACCATGGCGGATGCGCGTTGCGCGAGGAACAGGATTGCCGTCATGGCTTGGCGCCCAATGCCCGTTTCATCATTGCTCGCTTCAGGCCGGCAATCGAATAGGTCGGCGAAATGCCGCGCGGGCAAAACTGCGTACAGTTCATGTGGCTGTGGCAGGCATGACATCCGGCGCTGCCGGAAACGGCTTCGATGCGTGCGTCATTGCCCGCATCGCGTACATCGTTGAGCAACGTCCAGGCGCGGTTGAGCGGGGCTGGTCCGAGATAGTTCTCGTTCCAAGCCACCACATCGCAGGCCGAATGGCAGACACCGCAACCGATGCAGTCGATGCCGGCATCCGCGGCGCGACGCTCAGGCGAGGACGGCGGCACGATGTGAAAGTCGTCCTGTGTTTCACGGGAAACGAAATGGCCTTTGGCGTCGCGCCATTTGTCGAAGAAGGCCCCCATATCGACGGCGAGGTCCTTGACCACGGTGAAGTTGCGAAGCGGCTCAAGCCTGAGTGTGTCGCCGTCCGCTACCTCACTGACCCGGGTCCGGCAGGTCCACCGCGGCCGGCCGTTCACCACCATGGCGCACGAGCCGCACATGCCCACCCGGCAAGCGAACCGGTACGACAACGTGGGGTCCTGATCGCGTTGGATTTCGGTGACGACATCGAGAATCGTCTGATGGGCGCGCCGGGGCACGGCAAAGGTCTGGAAATTGCCTTCAGCCAGTCCACGCCAGACCTGCACCCGTAAATCCGGCGCCGATGCGGTCGATTCGGGTTCCCTAGGCATGACAGAATGCTAGGACATTCCCGTGACCTTGAACAACCGGAACGATCATGTCCGACGCCGACGCCATTCGTGGATTTTTACGCCAGCGCTTCGGAGAAACGTTGGCCGTCGATGAGCACCTCGCGGGGCTACACACTCTGGCGCAGCTTGCCGGACGGCGGGTGCATCGCCGCTATACCGATCGCACGGTCGAGCCCGACCTGTTGCGGCTGTTGTGCGCCTGCGCGTTGTCCGCTCCGAGCAAGAGCGACCTTCAGCAAGCTGATATCGTCATCGTGGAAAAACACGATCAAAACAGGATCGCCGACCTGATCCCGGATCAGCCGTTCATCCGGTCGGCGCCGGCATTTCTGATTTTTCTGGCGAACGGAAGGCGCTTGCCGGAAATCTCCAAGATGCGTGGCAAGCCGTTTCCGAACGATCATCTCGACCAGTTCTTCAACGCTGCGGTCGATGCCGGAATCGTGCTTGCAACCTTCATCGCCGCGGCCGATGCGGTGGGGCTTGGCACGTGTCCGATCAGCGTGATCCGCGACCATTCGCCGACGGTCAGCAACATGCTGAAGCTGCCGCAGCGAGTCATTCCAGTTGCTGGGATGTGTGTGGGCTGGCCCTCGGAGGCCGGCCACATGAGCGCGAGGCTCGGTCTCTCAACCACCATTCACGACGGCAAGTACGATGAGGGCAATCTTGCCGAGCGCATCGATGCTTACGATAGCCGGCGGGCCGCGATCCATCCGTACAAACCGCGCGATGCCGCGCGGTGGGGTGACACGCCGTTTTACGGCTGGTCGGAGGACAAGGCGCGGCAATACGGGGTGCCGCAACGGGCCGATTTCGGCGCTTTCGTGCGAACCAAGGGATTCAATCTCGATTAACCGAGTGGACAACGCTGCTCGTGAATGGAACAGCGGCCTGCTACGCCATAGCCTAGCAAACCGTTGCCCCCGGGATTCGCATGAGCATCCGCAAGAAGATCTTTCTACTCGCCGGCGTCCTGCTCGCCCTGTTCGGCATAGTGGTCGGAACGCTTGCCGTCATGCAGAAGATGGACGGCGAGCAAATCAGCAACATCGTCGCCTATGAGCTGCCACTGTCACGGTACGTTTCCGATTTCGACGTAGCGACCGACCGTTACGAACTAAACATCATGCGCGTGCTCCGGCTCGACACGGCCAGCCCGGAGGAGATTGAAGCCGCGAACGCAACCAAGCAATCTGTGGCCGAGCAACTCAAGAAAGATGTCGACGCGATCAATACTCTCCTGTTGAAGGCCACCCAGGACCCTCGCTACCGGACGGAGGATCGAGTTGAACTTGCCAGGATCGAGGGCTCGCTCCGCTACATCGTGCGCAACCTCGAGGGCTTCCTGGCCGTCGGCGACCAGACCACGGGCAAGCTCGCCGAGGGCAAGCGCGACGAGGCCAAGGCGCTTTCACTGGGGTTCGAGAAATACGCTTCGGCCTTCGGTCCCGACCTCGGAGACATTCGCGTTGGCGTGGCCAACCTGACCGATCGCGCGACACGCATGGTGATGGCGCGGCAGCAACTCAACACCTATTTGAGTTTTGCATTGTTCATTGCGGCTTGCGGCGTTGGCGTTGGCATCAGTGCTGTCGGCTCGGCGCGGGTGGTCAGCGGCCTTCGCCAACTCGTCGCAAGCGCGCGGGCGATCGCCTCAGGCGCAAGTTCGACTCCGGTGGTGGTGCTCACTCACGACGAGGTCGGTGAGCTTGCCACGGCGTTCAATCGCATGATCGATGAGTTGCGCTCCCGCGAGCGCATCAAAGACACGTTCGGCAAGTTTGTCGACCCGCGGCTTATCAACCAGTTGATCGGCAACGGTGCAGAGCAGGCAGAGCGCCGAACGGTCACAGTATTCTTCTCGGATATTGCGGAATTCAGCGGCATCAGTGAGCAGCTCACCGCCAGCACTGTCGTCAATCTGTTGAACAGCTATTTCGGCGCGGTTGCCAACGTGATCCACGAACATCATGGGTTCATCGACAAGTACATTGGCGACGCGGTCATGGCATTCTGGGTTCCACCGTTCTCTGCCGGCGACAGCCATGCCGGCGACGCCTGCCTTGCGGCGCTGGCGCAGCAAGAGGCCATCGTCTCGCTGCGCACCAAGCTTCCGGAGATCACGGGCATGCGGCGCAACCCGCCGAAACTCGAAATCCGCATGGGCATCGCGACCGGCGAGGCGGTGGTCGGTACGATTGGTGCGTCGTCGTCGCGCTCCTACACCGTGATGGGCGATACCGTAAACCTTGCCTCGCGACTTGAAAGCATCAACAAGCTCTATCGTAGCTCGATCATCCTGAGTGAAGAAACCTTCAAGCTGGCGCAGGACGTGATCGAAGCACGCGAGCTCGACATCATCACGGTGGCGGGCAAGACCGAGCCGATCCGCATCTATGAGGCGATGGCGCGCGCCGGCGAGCTGCGGCCTGAACAGAGTGCGTTGCGCGACTGGTTTAGCGGGGCTCTCGATGCCTACCGTCGACAGGATTGGGACGACGCACAGAAGGGCTTCGAGAGCTGCCTGCAGCATGCACCCGACGGTCCGGCGCGGCTGATGCTGGAACGCATTGCGGTCCTGCGCGACCACCCGCCGCCAGCCGATTGGGGCGGTATCTGGCGATTTTCAGAGAAATAGCGAGCGTCTCGGCTACCGTCGCCGAACGTACTTCTGCACGCGCCAGTTCAGCGTATCGGCGACGAACACCTCGTCGCGCGGGCTGATCGCAATGTAATGGGCCTCGCCATACTTGCCGATGGTTTTGCCATTTCCAGCGTCGGGCATCGTGCCAGTCACGTTGCCATTGAGATCGAGCGTCATGATCTGGCCGGTGTGACCGTGCGCGAGCCACATGGTCTGGTCGGCCGTCATGAACAGCCCGCACGGCGTGCCGGGATGTTTTGATTCCCGCATGTAATTCCCATCGGCATCGAACACCTGGATGCGGGCGTTGTTGCGGTCGGCGATGTAGAGGAGGCCCTCCGCATCGAACACCAGCGAATGCGGCAGGTCGAATTCGCCTGGCCCCTTGCCCTTCCGCCCGAACGTTTTGATGAAATTGCCATCGCGGTCGAACTTCAACACCACGGATTCGCCCTTGCCGTGACCTTGCAGCACAAACAGGTCACCGCTCGGACCGACCACTGCCTCGTTCGGCTCGTTGAACAGACGCAGGTGGCCGTAGTCGTGCCATTCGCCAGGCCTGTTCTTGCAGCCCAGCACCATTTCCAGTCTGCCTGCGGGATTAAAACGATAGACCACATGGCCGGCGACGTCGGTAGCCCAAATGTTGTCGTCATCATCGATCCGCAGGCCATGGGGCCGGTCGAACAGACCATCGCCGAAACCGCGGATGAAATTCCCGTCGGGGTCGAACTCCATCAGCGGCATAGGACCGCGATGAATAACGAAAATGTGGCCCAGGGAATTGAACGCAACGCCCGATGTGCCGCCGAAATTGGCGGTGGCCGGCAGCTTGAACGACTCCGGCACAGCAACGTAGTCGAGCGGTGAAGGGGCCATATGCACCCGTTACGATCATCTTTGCGAGAGCGGTGTCCCGCGAACGCCTTCGCAGAACCCCGGCCAGGCCGCCCTGTCGAAGCATACAGGGGCGCTCGACTCATGCGCCAGCCCGGTCCTATAGATAAGGAAACGTTATACCAAGATGTTCCGGGGAGAATCATGGCCATTCCGCAATTGCTGGTGCACGACAGGAAAGACACGGTCGGAGTTGTCGTGATTGAGGGCCTGAAGAAGGGCGCGGATATGCTGTGCGTGGTGACGCACGACAATTCATCGTTCAAGCTCAAGTCAAAGATGGACGTGCCGATCGGCCACAAGATCGCGCTGGTGGACATCAAGAAAGGCGACACCGTCTGGAAATACGGACAAGACATCGGTGTCGCCAAAAAAAGCATCGGCAAGGGCGAACACGTCCACGTTCATAACGTCAAAACCAAGCGATGGTGAGCGTCATGGCGAAGAACGGCAAAAACGGCGCGAAAAAAGTTGCGAAGAAAAATGGTAGCGGGGAACTGAAGTTCTGGGGCTGGCGCCGCGAGAACGGCCGCGTCGGTGTGCGAAACCACGCGATCATTCTTCCGCTCGATGATCTGTCGAACGCGGCATGCGAGGCCGTGGCCAACAACATCAAAGGCACCCTCGCCCTGCCGCATGCATATGGCCGGCTGCAATTCGGCGAAGATCTCGATCTGCATTTCCGAACTCTGATCGGCACGGGCGCCAATCCGAACGTGGCTGCCGTGGTCGTCATCGGCATCGAAGACGGATGGACCAAGCGCGTGGTGGACGGAATCGCCAAGACCGGCAAGCCGGTCACCGGGTTCGGCATCGAGGGCCATGGCGATATCGCGACCGTGGCGAAGGCATCGTACGTCGCCAAGCAATACCTCCAGATGGCCTCCGAGCTGCAACGCGAGGAATGCGGCATTGCGGACCTGTGGGTCTCGACCAAGTGCGGCGAGAGCGACACCACGACCGGACTGGCGTCATGTCCCACGGTCGGAAACATGTACGACAAGCTGATCCCACGCGGCATCCATGGCGTGTTCGGGGAAACCTCGGAGATCACCGGGGGTGAGCATCTCGCCCGGGCCCGTGCCATCAACAAGAAGGTCGGCGACAAGTGGATGAAGGTTTGGCAGTCCTACCAGGACGACGTCATCGAGGCCCATAAAACGGACGACCTGTCGGATTCGCAGCCGACCAAGGGCAACATCGCCGGCGGTTTGACAACCATCGAAGAGAAAGCGCTCGGCAACCTGGAAAAGATCGGTCGGGAGTGCCGATACATCGACGTGCTTGCCCCGGCCGAGACCCCACGCAAGGGTTCGGGTCTCTACTATATGGACACGTCATCGGCCGCGGCCGAGTGCGTGACATTGATGGCGGCTGGCGGCTACGTGGTGCACACGTTTCCGACCGGCCAGGGCAATGTGATCGGCAATCCGATCGTTCCGGTGATCAAGATTTCCGGCAATCCCAAGACGATCCGCACCATGGGCGAGCATATCGATCTCGATGTGTCGGGCATCTTGCGCCGTGACATGACCATTCCGCAGGCCGGCGACGCGTTGATCGACATGATTATCCGTACCGCCAATGGACGCCTTACGGCTGCGGAAGCGCTCGGCCACCGCGAATATGTGATGACCAAGCTCTATCGAAGCGCCTGACCGGCGTTCGTCGATGCCGATACTCACGTTGGTGGAGGCGGAAGGACTGGTGGTCCGAACGCTGACGCGCTGCCTGACCAGCGTCGACAATGCGTGCAGCGTCGCCCGCGCGTTGATCGCGGCCGAGGCCGATGGCCTCAAGGGTCACGGCCTGTCGCGGCTGCCTCTGTATGCAGCGCAAGCCAAGGTCCGCAAGATCGATGGCTCCGCTACACCAACTGTAACTCGTCCGCGCCCAGGACTGATCGCCATCGATGCCGGCAACGGCTTTGCCTTTCCGGCGATTGAATCGGCGGAAGCGGAGCTTCGCAAGGCTGCATCCGCCCAAGGCGTGGTTGCTGTAGCAATCCGCCGCTCCGGCCATTGCGGTGCCGCAGGCCATCCGGTCGAGCGCTTGGCCAACGAAGGGCTGGCGACATTGATGTTCGTCAACACGCCCAGCGCGATGGCACCGTGGGGAGGCTCGCGTGCGATGTTCGGCACCAACCCGATCGCCTTCGCCTGCCCGCTGCCCGGCCGCCCGCCACTGGTGATCGATCTGTCGCTGTCGAAAGTGGCGCGAGGCAATGTCATGACGGCCAAGCAGCGCGGCGAGCCGATCCCCGAGGGCTGGGCCCTGGATGAGCACGGCCAGCCGACCACCGATCCCAACGCGGCGCTGCGCGGCACAATGCTGCCGATGGGCGATGCCAAAGGCACGGCGCTGGCGCTGATGGTGGAACTGCTGGCGGCAGGTTTGACAGGCGCGAACTTCGCCGCCGAAGCGTCGTCCTATCTCGATGCCGACGGGCCTCCGCCGGGCACGGGACAATTGCTGATCGCGTTCGACCCCGCCGCGTTTGGCAGCGGCGTCATGACCCGTTTCGCGGTGCTCACAGCTTCGATCGAAGCGCAGAAAGGCGTCCGCTTGCCCGGCACGCGCCGATTTGCGGCGCGCGAGAAGGCGAAGACCGAGGGCGTGACGATCTCCGACTCGTTGCTGAAAGAGATCGAGAAAGTCTGACAACCGATAACGCTCGAATCAAACCACCGCTTGCTTGCCCTGCAGGGGCAACGGCTGATCGCCGAGCATGCCGTTGACGATGACCTTGCGCGCGCTGTCGAGATCGACGCCGTGGCGTTTCAAAAGGTCACCGGAATCCGAAATGATCGCGTCGACGTCCTGCTTGATCTTCAGATTCTTGTAGTGATCGTCCTGGCGGAAGCCCATGCTTTCGCCGACGACCTCCAGGATGTTCATGATCTTGAACGGCCAGTCTCGCTCGTGGGCGCAGAGCTCCCGATGATCGGAGTGATAGACCGCGACCAGAGCGTCAACCCCGGCGCGCCGCGCCGCTTCCAATTCTGCGAGCTGCAGCTCGGCCTTGAATTTCGGCAGCGTGGCGAGATTCACGCTTTGCAGGCCGACCGCCGGCACGTCGAGGTCGACAAGGTCGATGCCGGGAACCGCCCGCAGCAATTCCTCCGCAGCCTCCACAACGCCGGCGATGCCCGGATGGCGGTGCAGCGCGACCCTCATCTCGACTTGCCTGGTCAGGAACGGCTGCAGCGCGTCCAGTTTTGCGTGCAGGAACCGCATGAACGGCGTCATATCGAACGGCATCTCTCCCGTAACGCGTTCGTAGGTCGGCAGCACGGTTTCGCCCAGTTGCATGACGCAGCTGGGACACCACGCCAGCACCTGTTTGGTCTTCGACTGCCGCAGCTTGTCAATCGTATTGTTGGCAAAGCGGCCCAAGGTGTCGATGTCACCCGAGCGAAGCTGTGCGGTGCCGCAGCAGTGGGTCGGCCCGCCCATGACCTGATAGTCGATGCCGATCCTATCCAGGATGTCGAGGCAGAGCAGCGCGATGTGCGGCGTCTTGAGCACGTTGCA
>Ga0265325_10000629_pt1 | contig 25641 bp, 19 predicted proteins | sample 41420metaG_FD_202090 | JGI IMG/M metagenome (GOLD analysis project Ga0265325, IMG submission 202090) | Rhizosphere microbial communities from Carex aquatilis grown in University of Washington, Seatle, WA, United States - 4-14-20 metaG | ecosystem: Host-associated > Plants > Roots > Rhizosphere... | reverse complement strand
TCGTTCCCAAAGGAGCGAGCGGAGTGGGGCATCTTTTTCTGCTACGCTGTATTCGTATTCCTGGTTTCTGCCAGTGTCATTGACTCGTCCGACGCCGACAATGACGCGCCGTGGGTCTTCTGAGATCGGCGTTCGTTTGGCGTAAAAGAAGCAGAGCGATGCTTTTGCCTTGATGTGGCCGAAGAAGCAATCAAGCAGGGCTTCGTGATTGTCCCTTTGCTGCATCCACCCGTTGTCGAAGTTCAGTTGAGGTTCAAGCGTCGGATCGAGGTGAATTCCGTACTTATCTCGAAAATCCGACTCGTTCTGTCTTTTCGTGTCTAGCCAGCGGACGGGCTTCCTCATCCAGCGGAAAGGAATCGCATCGGCCGAGAATGCGGGGTGCCGAAGAACTGTTTGACGGAAGTGACCGTGCGTCTCCGGTGACGTCTCGACGTAAGGGTGAATCTTGAATCGTTCCCATTCGAAGGCAGCCATGAAGTGCCCACGCTCGCCAATACAACATGGCCATTGAGAGGGTGACAACTCAAGGAGCAACTTGCCCCGGACTGATTCCTCCTGACTGTCATTGCGTTGTGAACCGATGTTCTTGAGGACTAGGCAGGATGTGTTCCCCGCCGGATCGTGGCAAACCGTTCCTCCCCAACCGCTGTCGTGCCATGGCACGCGGATCGAGAGATGACGGAGCGGGCTGGGAACATCAGGCATACCATTACGACCTTTGCTTAGGATTGGTGTCGGCACACGGTGCGTTGAAGGTGTGGATCGACGCCCGGTCGGTTTACTCGGTGGTGGCTTACGTTGCGATGAAGTCTGGGCTCGGCGATTGGGATGCGTCGTTGTTAGGGCTCGGATCGCACCCTCGACTTTGGCTCGGAGTGCAACAGCCTTCGGTGTCTTGCGAAACTCCAACTCATGCAAAACGTCAGTCAATCGCTCTGCGGATGCGTTCTCCGCATCGAAAAGCTCCGAGAGCTCAACAATCGTTTTGTTGAAAAATGGCCGCGAAGGTCCGCTTGGTGATGGCATTCATTTACCTTTCGTCACTTACTCCGGGGTTGATTGTGCATGGGCAAAAAGGACGCAAGTGCAATCATATCAGCCATTTGCGGGCTTGCAATTGCCTTTTGGGGAAGTTCGGGGCTTGGCAATGCGAGCCCAAAAAAGGCCCCCTGCAACAAGCAGGGGGCGGTCTGAGCAACGGTGAGCGAAAAAACTATGCGGCCAAGGCCAGCAGGCCGGCCGCCTTCTGATCGGCGTCAGTGCGGTCGCCGGCAAATTCCAGTTTTCCGGAGAGGCGGGTGAGGGCATCGACCAGCGCCCAGATGGTGAAGCGTCCTTGCTGCTGGGCGATCTTGAGCGCCTCCTTTGCGAACTGGCGGCTGATGCCGTTTTGGGCCAGCGCCTTCTCGACGTCCGGGGCATCGTCGCCGAGCTTGGTCGCCATCGCCTTGCGCATTAGGGCAACGAAACCATCCTTGCGGGCGTCACGTTTCTGCACTAGCGCCTCGATCGTCCGGCGGATATCGGAGAGCGACTCGTGGACGCTCGCCGTGTGCTTGCGGCTGAACTCGGTCACCTCGACGGCATCCCAGACAATATGGTTCTGGCACACCGCCTGAAACCAGAACGTTGACATGCCGATCGACCGCTTGCCGACCTCGCTGTTCCAAACGAAGAAGCCGGGGGCGAACGCCTCGCCCTCGATCTCCGCCCAGCCCGTCGGGTCGATCACGAAGCAAAACAGATCCTGTTCGCCGCTGTAGAGACCGGTCGCCCCGCGCGGGGTTGGCTGCGGCGGATGGAAGTCCGTCGCAAATTCGCGGATTGTCATGACCAGGTCGGCGTCCCAGAGACGGGTGTAGGCCACGCCGTGGATCGACCGTACGGCATCGGTGCTCGTAAGGATCTGGAGCGGCTTCTTGCCCGTGGGGATCGTCTCGGCGAACGCTCGACTCGCGGTGTCCGGGCTGAGCCGGTTGACGGTCGTGCGTGTCCCGCCTTTGGGCTTCTTGAAATCGGCGATGGGGTTCTGATCGATGTACCCCATTTGCTTCGCCCAGCGGATCGCCCGCTGGATCGACCTTGCGTAGTTCCGCCTCGTGCCCGACGAGCGGTCGTAGCTGTCGATCCACTCCTGCACGTGGAACGGCCGCAGGGCCGCGACCGTCAGGTCGGGATACCGCTGGCAGAAAGCTTCCAATCGCTGCCGATACCAGCCATATGTATCCGGTGCGCGGTTCTTCTGCGCCCAATCGAGAAAGTGATCGACGATCACCGCCACCGAGTCGCCCCGGACTTTCGGGGCTTCCCGCGGCTGCTGCATCAGCTTGTGGTACTCGGCGACCGCCGACTTGCGGTCGGCGCCCAGCGGAACCTGTTTGCCGTCGAGGGTGACGTACCATCCACGGTCTTTACGGAACCAGGGCTTGGCGAACTTCGGCATGACGAACCTCCAGCTTGAACCTTGAAACCATCCAAGGGTGAGCCAGAGTGCTCGCTCGATCGTGCCACCCACCCGCGGCTAACGGGCGAGGGGTTTTTGTGCCAAAATCTGTGCCAGCGGGTTTTCAATCGTCGTAAGTCATTATCCCCGACAGGGCTCGAACCTGTAACCTTCGGCTCCGGAGGCCGAAGCATTTCATAAAATGGATTGAATTGGGCTTAGTCGTGGACACGAGTACGCCCAATTCAAACAATACGGTGAATTTCCGTAAGTGCCTACCGCTGTGCGATTTGCCGAGTCGCTACTCGATGCACATTGAGTCTCTCTCACCAAGTGATTAAAAAAGGGGCTCCCGCCGGGCACTCGGAATTGTCCGGGGCGCTGCTGGAGGCCCACGCCATGCCCCCACCGGGGCGAGCTAGCGGCCCCGGCGTTGCTGTTGTGCGGCTATCGCCTGAACCATTCGTCACCCACCTCCCATTCGAGGCGATCTTGCTCCTCCAGGAGTTCGCCCTCTCGACTCGCGGGGCCGGTTCCCTGCGTGACCTTGCCCTCGGCGATGTCCGCCAGTTCACAGTCGATCTCCAACCATCGCTTCTGCCGTTCAGTGGCTGTCATCGCTCTCGCTGCATTGCTTGTGCCTTAATCCCCCACAGATTCCGCACGCCTTCCCCTCGTCTTTACCGCAATACCGACCGTGTTTGGTCTTGCCGAAGTTTTTGCAGGTCGAATTGTGGCGAACCCCGGATGACGTGTTCAGCCAGAACTTGCCGCCGGCCTCGTCCGGTGAGTTTGGTCGTTCCGCTTCGTCTGCCTCTGGTTCCTTTGGCTTCACTCCGGCGGCCGCATTCTTATCCCGCTCCTGCGGGTGATCGCATGCCGGCGCGTTGTTCGTTGCCTAGCGCGCGTCGGTGTGTCGGTCCGATGCGCGCAAGGTAACCGTGCCGTGCCACCGCGGTCCGCCCCGCGGCTGCAGACTGCCACCGCGATGGGCTACGACCGGGTGGGGCTCTCGGCCACGCCACATGATACTGACGACAAATCAGGGCCGACCGTTTCCGAACTGGCCGACCAGATCAAGGCCATCAAAGCCGCCAACACCATCGAAGTTGCGCCGCAGCGAGTGCAGCGGAAGCACGCATCCGCCGAGGAACCGATCACCGCCCGCATCCGCAAGCGGCAGGAAGAGAATTCTGCGTCGGATCAAACGGCTGAGCACCTTGCTTCGTCGGGATCGCCAGCGGTCCAGCCGCCGGCAGCGGGGGTGATTTCATCCGAAAGGCAGCCGATGACGTTTCAGGAGCGCATCGCTATGGAGCGGCAACGGCACGACCACGAACCGAGCTTGCCGTAAGGCCAAGCCGATTCGCTTTCGTTTGAAAGACGCCGCCAACCATCCGGGGGCGGGACCAGAGGCCCCAGTTCCCGCCCCCTGGCCCCCACCTCCTTCCCTCATTTCTGTTCCGTGTAAGCCCAGAAGACAGAGCCGCTTGACAAGTCTATCGCTGCCCGATAGAGATGACGGAACGGAGGAGCACTCATGTTTTACGAACGATCGCAAGAAATCACGGAGCGAGTTGACAAAGCACTCAAGTTGATCCAGACCGGTAACTATTCAACGCAGTCACTCGCGACTGCCTTGGGCGTCTCTGTGCCGACTGCATCACGTGTAATCTGTGCCCTGCGCCACCGTGGTTACGCGATTAAGGCGGTGAAGAACGGCAAGGGATGGGTTTATTGTATTCAGCCGGCACCGAGCCGAACTTCTAAAAGGCAGGAGGCCAGGCATGCATAGCGCAGTAAAACGAAAAACCAGAGTGGCAAACGAAGATTTCTTACCGCCATCAGACATCCAAGAGATCGAGCAACGCGCCCGTCGGCAAGGCTATTCTTCAGCCGCCGAGTATCTATTGGATTTGCATCGGCAGGCCACCGAGACAGACCCAGTCATTGAATCTGATTCAGGCACGGCTCGGAAACCTACCACGGCCTTCGACACACGGTTAGGGAAAATCGTCTGTGGCGATTCCTGGTCCTACCTCGACAAGCACGTCAAGGATGAAACTGTTGACTTAATCATGACGAGTCCGCCGTTCGGACTTGTTCGCAAAAAGGCATACGGGAACGAAGACGCCGACCGATACGTTCAGTGGTTTCGGAAGTTCGGGCAAGAATTTGCCCGTGTTTTGAAGCCTTCGGGCAGTCTCGTCATCGACATCGGTGGGGCCTGGAAGCCGGGTTTTCCAACACGGAGCCTTTACCACTACGAGCTGCTAATCATGCTCTGTCGCATGTGTGGCTTCCATTTGGCGCAGGAGTTCTTCTGGTGGAATCCCGCCAAGTTGCCTACGCCTGCGGAATGGGTGAATGTCCGCCGCGTCCGAGTCAAGGACGCAGTCAATTGCATTTGGTGGCTTTCCAAAACACCGTTCCCAAAGGTGTCGAACCGTCGCATCCTACAGCCATATTCAGAAAGCATGAAGGGGCTGCTCAAGAATGGTTACAAGGCCAAGGTTCGCCCAATCAGATCGTAAGCCTGCAAGTGCAACGAGGCAGCCCAATGCAAATCATCTCTGTGACGCAGATTCTGTCAGATAATGAATTGTCCGCCCCGAATTTGAATGCGTTGAACCCAAACCAGGACAATTACACAACCCTTCTTCTGCAACCCGAGGGAGACATCGAGGTCGGTTCAAGCGGCGTGCGGAATGCCGATCGTCTCACTGCGAAACGCCGTTTCGCTGCGTTCCTTGCCGATGCGATCCACTTGCAGGCCGACTTGGTCGTCACTCCCGAGTATTCCATGCCCTGGGAAGTCCTTGAAGAAGCTATCACCAATGGCTCCACCCCTCGGGCCGGTGCGCTCTGGGTAATTGGGTGCGAAAGCACCACCATCCAGGAGCTGGAGGCCTTGAGTAACCGGCTATCGGCAACGGCGACCTTCATCTTTGAACCCGTTGAGCCGAATACGGGGCGTTTTCTTGATCCCGTCGCGTATGTATTCCTCACGAGCAAGTCAGACAGTGACATCGCCGATCATCTCGTGATTGTCGTGCAGTTCAAAACATTCCCGATGGGCGACGACGATCATTTCGAGATAAACGGCCTTCAGCTTGGAACACGCCTTTACTGCTTCGGAAATGCCACGACGCAATTACGCCTCGCAACCCTGATCTGCTCCGATGCTTTCGCTTTTCTGGATTCACATGCGCAAGAAATATATGACCGCACGCTTCTAATTCATATCCAGTTGAATCCAAAGCCCCGTCAGGATCAGTATCGTCAGTATCGTACGCGGCTCCTTCAATATGGTGGCGATCAAACGGAAGTCATTTGCCTCAATTGGGCAAAGAATGTCTATGAGAATCATGGAGGTTCTCGACAATGCTGGGACAATATTTCCGGGTCAGCCTGGTACCTTCGCCCGGACAAGTTTGATTACCGCGACGCCACACTAACAACGAACCACACGAAGGGGCTGTATTTTACATGGCTCAAAGCGCTTCGGTGCAATGCTCTGTTCTTCAACTATCTGCCTGCAAGCTATCTCATCACAGCTACCAAGGTAGCGCATATTGCAGTGCCAGCGTCGGTGTCGCGACGGCGTGGGCCACAGGTGACTGCGGTACGCACCTGGGACGACAGTTCTTCCTCGTGGATGCGACGCGGGGTGATAGACGATGGGTTTTCATCTATCGTTAAACAGTGCGGGAACGCCGAGTCCGCCATCGCCGGACTCGCTGCGACAAATCCATTTCATGCCGAACGCGCTTTGGCTTTATGTGCGGGAGAAATCTCATCGCATTATGACTGGCATGCAGTCACTCATCTCGATTCGTGTGCAATCGAGCCTTCGGAAGTCGTGTGCCGTATCACTGCCTGTCAGGATACCGACCCTGACGCATCCCGATTCAGGATTCAGCGGTTGCGGAGCTGCCAGCGTGTTGCGACGATCTTATTGTCATCATTACCAACGGCCCTTCTTGACTTGCAGGCCGGATTTCAGATCGATTGGACTCCCGACTCACCCCACACAAATATTGCGGCGACCTCGGGACGCCGTGCCACTGCGATTCATCTCGGTAATGCTTATACGGCAGAAACCGCGCAGAGAGTGGCAGATTTGGCCGCCGACTATATCGGCCGGTGGGCTTCAGAGCCGAATGATATTCTTGAGGCAAGGCAGAGGCTACACGTGTGGTATCAGGACCAAGGGGGGCAGGACGTGTTGTGCGATCGTGACCGATATGTCGGGTTTGACGACCCGCACTCGGACTCACCATTTGACATTGCGAGGTCCAAATGACTGTGTCCGTAGAGCAGCTTCGCCAGCGTCTCTTACCGCAATATCCCGACCTAGAGGATGTTGGTGAGAATGTCGTCCGATTTATTCGGCGAGCCGGAAGTCGGCCGTTTGCCGTGTATTATGTCGATGTGTCGGCACATATTCCGAATACGGCTGAAGAACTCAATGAGTACCAGGATCGCATCATCGGCCGGCGCTTCTTCGAGGGAAGCAAAAGCCTTCAATGGAGCAATTATCTTTATTTTGTTGTCGGATCACACGTTTCGCTGAAAGCGAAGGAGATTGTCGAATGCGACCGCAAGTACGCGCGCAAGTATGTCGTCACAGAATCAGAGTTGACCTCTGCGTTAACTCCCCCCGTGTTCCAGGTCGCCGAAGGCGCCATCGATTCAAACATTCTGTCTACATGGACAAACCTTCTTGCTGCGGCGAATCTTGACCGGGCGGTGTTAAATGACGAGCCACTGCCGCGACGCTTGGAGTTGATCGAAGCCGCCTTTGGGCAAGGAGCGGTGCCGACTCCTGCTGCATCATCTGTTCGGCCACGGGTGAGGCCCCCGTTTCTGAGGCAAATCGAACTGCGAACATTCCGTGCGTTCCCGGTGAAGAGAACCATTGTTTTTGGAACGGTGACCTTGATTTGCGGAGCAAACGGAACGGGCAAGACTTCGTTACTTGAGGCAATTGAACTGGTGTACTGCGGTCGCAACAAGCGTAATCCGAGCGCCAATGAAGCGTACGCGATCGCTGCGTCATTTGCTGATGGAAAGGCTGAGAATGCGAGTCACAGGCAGCCCCCTGCAACATTTCGAGACCGCAATCTTGCATGGTATGGCCAATTGGATGTGCGCACGAACACACTGTATCAGAGCTTCTCTCGGTTCAATTTTCTCAATACAGATGCAGCAGTGGGTCTTGCTGAGGCAAAGGATGATTTTGAGGATGACCTTTCAAAGCTCCTGGTTGGGCCGGACACTTCAAAAACCTGGCGAGAAATTGAGCGGACGAGTGAGAAGCTGGCCGACAAGATAAAGGAACTCGAAGCAGTTCGGAACCAGGTTGATCTGGAAATGGCGTCTGTCGACCGTCAACTCAGCGCTTCCGGCGGTGTTCAGCAAGAATCGAACGCAGTCTTTACGAGATTGAAAGAAGTGGTGGAGCGGAGGCTATGGCACATGCCTGATGGTGATCCGGAGGCCAGCGCGCGACAACTCGTCGAAACACTTGCTGGGTTCGATGCGCTCGTTTCGCAAGGGGTGTCCTTCGAGTGGGTCGGGGCACCCGTTACCATCGACAAGTTACGAAGATTTGTGGAGGACGGCGGCGTACGTTGTTCAACAGCCGAAAATGAATTTGCGAAGTTGAGGACCGACCTTGCCGAGGAGCGACGTCAGAAGCAATTGCTTTCACACCTTGAACAAAACGTAAGTGACGCCGATGAGTTGTCACGATGCATTGCCTCCGGCATACCTGAACGTCTTGGGAAAATTGAAACGATCGAAAAAGCTCTATCCCAGAATAGGATGTTCCTGGCTGGTTATGTTGAAGAGCGCGTGCGTGAGCACACGCAAGATCGTACCGGTCAATCCGTTCGAGAGTTTGTTGAGAATGCCACAGTATCTCTGAGCAATGCCGACAAAGAGCATAACGAGGCGCGGACCCAATACGCGCGTTTCGCAGAGATGAGAGATGAGACGATCAACCTGGCGCAGCGGCTCCGGGACTTGGCGGGCCAGATTCTTGCGACGTCCGTTAATCCCGATGTCTGTCCGCTGTGCCATACGCCATTTCCGGTTGGAGAATTGGCCACACACATCCAGACAGGGACTGACCTGGGACTTGAAGCAGAGGCCGGAAGGCTAATGGCCGCTGTTCGACAGAAGGAGACGCTCGTTAACCAAGCACGCGCGATGGAGGAAGTCGCTGCGTGGATGAAAGCAGTCTGTGTCCGCATCAAGCAGCCAGAGTCCGTATTCGTAGGTAAGCTGATCGAAATGATGTCTGATGTCCAGATAGAGACTGCCCAAAGGGAGCAGACTCTGACACAGCTACGAGATGAGTTATCCGCACTTGAAGCCGGCGGTCTGACTTCTGAGCGATATAGCCTTTTGTCGGCGAAGGTTCTGGAAACGAAGGGGCAAAGTGACGCAGACATAAGGACGGCTCTTGGTTCCGCGTTGACTCAGCTTAATTCCGACAAAAATGCAGTCGTGTTACAACTACAGGCATTGAGAACAAGAATCCGCGAGACGGAGCAGACCGCTGGTGCGGCGCTTGGGATCACGGCACCAAATATCGAGTTGCTTGAATCGACATTGGCCATGCTCCGAGAGCGTTTAGCAGCAGTAAAAGGAGTGCTGGAACGAATCAATCCATATTTTGATCGTTGCCCCTGGCCAGCCGGAAACGCACTTTCCGATTTGTTGGTGGAGATCAGTTCAATCCGAAAGCTTGCAAGCGACTTCCAAGCGACTCTCGCCAACGAGCGCAAATCAGTAACAGTCCTAGCCGAGGCAACAAAGCGCAAAGAGCAGCTTCAAAAGCAATTGGCGGGATTAGTCCCCCGAATTGACCGATTTAAGGAAGCGGAGAATGTCTTAACCAATATACGATCAGAGCATTCATTGGCAGGGGGCATGGAGGAAGCACTCAGGCAGAATCGATCCGCAATTGAGGCAATCTTTGAACGCATACATTCACCTGCCGAATTCTCTGGTCTTGGCAATTCGCTAACAACGCTCATCCGAAAGAACGGGGGAACAAACGCTACTCTCCAGCAAATCAGCACCGGGCAGCGTGCAGCGTTCGCGTTATCACTTTTCCTCGCGCAAAATGCGCAGCTTAGGTCGGCACCACCACTGGTTCTGATTGACGATCCAATTGCCCATGTCGATGACCTAAACTGCCTTTCCTTTCTCGATTATCTCCGAGAGATTGTGGTGACTGGAGACAGGCAAATCGTCTTCGCTACAGCGAACGAGAAGCTCGCCATGTTATTTCAGCGTAAGTTCGAGTTTCTCGGAGAGCCTGAAGTTCGTCGCCACGACCTTTTGAGGTGATTGCTTCGACGCAGACAAGTAGGTGCCACCCTTTAACGATGTTTCGACGGACCTTTACGGACGTGTCGGTGGAACAAACTACGAGAGGATGGATATGGGAACACTGGTTGGACTTCGCGTGCCGCCCCCCAAGGACGAAGACGAATTTGAGGATATTACCTGTACCGCTGCACGTCTCCGCTGGCCGGGCAGCGATTTTGAGCGACATGGCACACGTGGCCAACGCCAGAATGGAGTCGATATTGTCGGCCACGATGACACGGATCGCCTAACAGCAATTCAATGTCGTAATCTGGAGAAGCGACCGACGTTGCAGATGGTACGAAAGGCGATTGAGGACGCTGAAGCATTTAAGCTTCCCGGTACAGGTGCGCCTCTGGAATGTTTCTATTACGCTTGCTCGACGAAGCGCGATGCGAAATTGCAGGTGGAGGTTCGCAGAATTTCACGGGAGCGGAAGAAGGCCGGTAAATTCACTGTCGGTCTCCTGTTTTGGCCTGACATTTGGAACGATCTTGCGCTCGACCCTCGACAGGTTGCGAAATTTTTTCCACAGTTCGTCGCATTTGATTCCCTGCCGGACGGCATACAGCCTGGTGTCCAGGAAAAGCTTCAGGACAAAATCTGGATGGCACGGTATCAAGCTCAGCTTGACTTCGGCTCACTCGTGGCCAGCCTTCTCGATGGCATTCCATCACACATTGACGATTGGGGAGACGCTTGTGAGTTCATCGCAATGGATTTTGGATCAATTGGAAAATCAGTTCGGGGGCTGTTGCGACAGTACGAGGCTCAACTTTCTGCGGACGTTCGGAAAATGCTTGAGGATGCGTACTCAATCAGCCAGGCAGGTGAACGCGAGGTATCATTCCCCGAGGGGGTTCCGGAGGTGACAGGGAACGGCCGAGACCTCGCCGGGAAGCTTTATGATTGCCTGGAGGCAGCAAAACAACAGTCGCTCAAGGAAATAAACAAAGCCGCCGGTATGAAGTAACCGGGTCGGGTGCGAACGGAACTCCATAAACGAAAAGACCTTCAGTCCACCAGCCGTCGCCTAATGTGAGCTTCCCAGCCCTTGATGCCGGCGATAAAAAGTTCAATAGCCGTCTTGTCGCCCCGACTATTCTCTGAAATGAGCCCTTTTTAGGCTCGACAATCACAGCAATTCCGTAACGAACTGCCGATCGTCGAGTATATGGATCGGGCGACCGCTTGCATTAATGAACGTTGCAGCCGGATCGATGCCCATGTTGTGATAGAGCGTGCTGAGCACTTGCGAAACCGTGTAGGGACGATCTTGCGGCACTTCGCCGCGCGAGGTCGTCGAGCCGATCACTTGCCCCATTTTCATCCCGCCGCCGGCAATCAAGGCCGACATCACCGGTTCCCAGTGATCGCGGCCGCCGTCTTTGTTGATGATCGGCGTGCGGCCGAACTCACCCCACATGATCACGGCAACGTCCTGACCGAGTCCGCGTTCGTGCAAATCGTCGATCAAGGCCGTGACTGCTTGATCGATCAGGGGGAGCGTTGTCCGCAGGGTTTTGAAGTTGTTCACATGCGTGTCCCAACCGACGAATCCCATGCAAACGCAGCGAACTCCCGCTTCAATCAATCGGCGGGCGGCCAACATCGCTGTGCCGGGCGGCTTGCTATAATTCGTGAAGGGCCAAGTCGAACCGTAACGCTCGCGGACTTTTTCCGGTTCGCGGGAAACGTCGAATGCCTCGTATAAGGTTCCGGACGAAATCAAATCAATCGCCTTGGCCGTGAGTGAATCCGCATCGCGAATCGTCGGATCCAGTTGAAATGCTTCACGCCGGCTTTCGAATTGGACGAGAAGCGATTGACGATCGGCCCAACGCCTCAAGGTTACTTCGCCGGACAACTGTAGATTGGAGAGCCCTTGTTCGTCGGGTACAAACGGGCGATGGTTCGGCCCCAAGGAGCCCGTCGAGTGAACGAAGTCCGCTGCGTCGGTTTTCAACCAGCGTTCGGCCCGCAGACTGACAAACGGCGGAATTCCGTCTCGAACGGGCCCCAGTTTCTTCGACACCACGGCGCCAAACGACGGATGCTCGCCCGTACGTTGGACGCGCGAACTGTAACCGGTTACCGTTTCAGCATCGCAGTGCTGTTCGTTCGCAACCACCGCGCGGAGGATCGACATTCGATCCATCGAGGCCGCCATCCGGGGGAGTAACTCACAGATTTCGATGCCCGGAACCTTGGTGGCGATCGGTTGGAACTCGCCGCGATACTCGGCTGGTGCCGACGGTTTAAGGTCGAACGTATCGAGATGTGACGGGCCGCCGTTCAGGTAGATATGGATCACCGCCTTGTGCGATTGGGAGGACGTCGCGGCGGGGGTTGCGTGAGCGACCTGCTCTCGTCCGACCACGCATGCCGTCAACCCCGCGACGCTCGCACCCAACAGGCAGCGTCGACTTATTCCGAACGCATCACGGCTTGAGCAACGGTCGAATTCATCTGGCAGTCCAGCGACGAACATCGTGCTTCACTCCAAGTGATTGGGCCAGACTTACGATCTTGATAGAGAGTCGAAAAACCAGGACGGAATTCGTTGTCAATTAACCAGATACTACACAACCCGGCGAGAACTTGAAACCGAAAATGCGCGACTGCGTGCGGAGAACGAGCAGCTCCGCCGCGAGGTTCGCAAAGTCAAGGAAGGCTCGGAGTCGCTCCGGGAGAGCGAAACTCGTTGACTTCTTGAGCCTCAGTTTTGTTGGATAGCCTCAACTGCGGACGCGATCTCGTTTACCCATACCTTTTGTCGGACGGCAGGGTGGCCCTGGGCGGTTCCCCGCCCAGGGCTCCCACAGACCCGTACGTGCTCACATTAGAGCATACGGTTCCTCGAATCATGGGTTCGCTTCATGACGATACACCGAGTGAACGGTCCTGACCGGAGCCAGCGGATAATTCGCCAGCAACCGGCCAAAGACAGTCCAGGTCATCGTCCGTTCGCGGTTGCGGCAGTTGAGCCACTTCCACCACGTGCGCACGACCGCCGTTCGGAAGGCCGACAACGCCGAAGAGTTGCCGGTGATCCCGTAATACGCGTAATGGCCGCGTAGTTTCTGGCACAAGGTACGATGCTGGTGCTTGACCCAGAGATGCCGATGAAATCGACACCATTCCGCGATGCTCCGCACCGCGCGACTGAGACGACTTTTCGCCGTCTTCCGCTTGACGACCCAACGGCCCGTTCTGGATCGTCCCCAGTAGTGGGTGAAACCCAGCAGGTCGAAAGTTCCGGGACCGACTGACTCCCCACCCATGGCAACTCGGCGTTCGGCCGGTTGCTGGAAGGAAATCAGTCGTGTTTTGTCCGGATGGATCGTAAGGCCGTATTTGCCGAAACGTTTCGGCAAGACCTCAAACACGCGCCGCGCATCGTCCTGGCGGACGAAGCCGATGACGAAGTCATCCGCGTAGCGAATGAGGAAGGCACGACCTTTCAGGCAAGGCTTCACCTCCTGCTCGAACCAGCTATCCAACACGTAGTGCAGATAGATGTTCGCCAGCAGGGGTGAGATCACCCCACCCTGCGGCGATCCGGCCTCTGGGTAGCTCACGCTCCCATCTTCCATCACGCCCGCGTTCAGCCATTTCCCGATCAGGCGTAGCAACACACCGTCTCGAATCCGATGCTGGAGAAATTCCCTCAGCCGGGCATGATCCAGAGTATCGAACGACAACATTTCTTAATACCCGCCTCCACAACCAGGGCGATGCTAGCACCCAGTGGGCCGAGGTGACCGATCCGGCCGAGCCATTGTTTGGAAAACGACTTCGTGTCGAGAGTGTCGCGAGCACCCCCCAAGAGGCCGGCCACGTCTTGCTGCGACGCGAAGATGGCATTGTCTTGAGAGTCCCGCTGCGCGCGACCAGCTTATCAACCTTGGTCCGTCTCGCGCCACGAGCCAAACTCTGCAAACGCGCCGTGCAAGAGTTCTTGGCCCTCGTGAAGGAGTACGAGCCATGCGTGAGGAAACCCGCGGAAGCGCCCGCCAAATCTGGCCGGCGCTCGACCGAGAGGAAACGCAACAAGTCGTAGAGCAGTTTCGTCGAACCATGAAGGAGATGATTGATGAGCACTTCCGAATTGATCCAGCCGCGACATCTCGACCGCGCGGCGATGATCTATGTCAGGCAGTCGAGCCCCAATCAGGTCATCACGAACAAAGAAAGTCAACGCATGCAGTACGCGCTGCGTGAACGGGCCGTCACTTTCGGTTGGCACGAACACGACACGTACGTCATCGACGCCGATCTTGGACGTAGCGGCACAACGGTCGACCAGCGTGAAGGATTTCAGCATCTCGTCGCGCAGGTGGCACTCGGCGCCGTCGGCATCTTACTCGCCTTCGATGCCACACGGCTGGCGCGCAACTGTTCGCACTGGTATCAGTTGCTCGATCTCTGCGGCCGTCATGACTGCTTGATCGCCGACCGCGACGGCGTTTACGACCCGGCGTCGATCAATGGAAGATTATTGCTGGGCCTGAAAGGACAGATCTCGGAGCTGGAACTGCATACGATTCGGGCGCGATTGACGGCCGGCATCCTGAGTAAGGCCGAGCGCGGCGAGCTGGGCCTCACACTGCCGACGGGATTGATACGGACCGATGGCGTGGTCACGAAACATCCCAGCACCGAAGTGTGGAAGCGCGTCGACCTGATCTTCGCCGCCTTTCTCGAGCAGAAGTCGGTTGCCCAGACGGTCCGTTGGTTCATCAAGAACGACTTGCTGGTGCCGCGTCGCGACCGCCACGGCGACATCCGCTGGAAGCGCGCGACGGCCGCAAGCGTCAGTTCGGTCCTCAACAATCCGGCTTACGCGGGAGCCGCGGCCTACGGCCGAACACGCTGGAAAAAGTCCGAAAACACCGGCAAAATGCACGAAGTCAAGCTGCCCCGAAAGCAATGGCGGTACTGCGTGCAGAACAAGTATCCACAGTACATTTCGTGGGAAACATTCGAACGGATTCAAGCCATGCTCCACGACAACTACGCCGAGTACGCGCGCAACAAGACCCGCGGCGTACCGCGCGAAGGCAAGGCTTTGTTGCATGGCATCGTGTACTGCGGCGAGTGCGGACACAAGATGTGCGTGCAGTACAAAGGCGGCACGCAATATCTCTGCAATCATCTCAGGCAACAGACCGGAGCCCCGGTCTGCCAGCGGATCTACGGCGATGCGATTGACAATGCAGTCGTATCGTGGTTCTTCGAGGCGCTGAGTGTCGCCGAAATCGACGTGGCCGCCGCGGCTTTGCAAAGCACCGATAACGAACACGCGCAAGTCGTCACGGCGCACCGGCAACAAGTCCAAAGATTGCAATATGAGTCGCAGCGGGCCGAGCGTCAGTTCATGCAATCCGATCCGGAAAACCGCCTGGTCACCGGTGAACTCGAACGACGGTGGGAAGCGAGCTTGCGGCAACTGAAGTCGGCAGAGGAAGAACTGGAGCGCCTGTGGCATGATGCGCCGTCGTACATCATCCCGGAAGACTTGCTGGAGATCCTACGCGACATCGGGCCGCGACTCCCGGAACTATGGAACGCCAAGCTGCTCGGCGATGCGCAAAAAAAAGCGTTGTTGCGGAGCTTGATCGACAAAGTGATAATCCATCGGTTGGCGCCGGATCAAGTCCACACTCGCGTGGTCTGGCGAGGCGGTGCGGTCACCAGCAATGTCGTGCGCGTCACAGTCGGCACGTTCGCACGGCTCAGTGGCGCGGCGGAGATGGAAGCGACGATCAAACGGATGGCGACCGAAGGTCACAGCGACGCGGAGATCGCACGGCATTTGACGACCAATGGACATCGTTCGCCGCGAGCCGACGAAGTGCTTGAGAGTACGGTCCGTCTGACTCGTCTGCGTCTTGGCATCTTGCGATCGGCGCGTCAATCGCACCCACGTCGCGTTGTCGGTTTTTTGACGATTCCACAGATGGCGAAAAAACTCGGGGTCTCGCGCTGGTGGATTAGCGATCGAATTGCCAACGGGACGATACAAGCGAAGAAGGACGAAACGGCAAAGTGCTATCTCTTCCCTGATACGCCAGCAATGCTAGCGGAGCTAAACGCCTTGGTTAGCGAGTATCGAAGCAGAGTGGGTTGTGGAAAGGGGCATCAAGATGCATGATCGAAGAACTTCCGGATGTCCACCTCCAAGATCCAACCTCCACGCTGATCCATCGACTGTTTCCACAGCGATTCCAGGGCCTGGTGCGCCGATCGTCCCGGCCGAAAACCGTACGAGCCGTCGTGAAACGCCGCCTCGTAGATCGGTTCCAGCAACATGACGACCGCCCGCTGGAGAACCTTATCCTCCAGGGTCGGGATTCCGATCGGTCGGGTCTCGGCATCCGAGCCGGCCTTCGGGATGTGTGCCCGTCGCACAGGTGGCGCCCGGTACGTGCCGGACTTGGCGCGGTCGAGCAGCCGACGGAGGTTCCCGTCGAGGTCCTGCTCGTACTCCGCGGCCGTTTGTCCGTCCACGCCCGCCGCCCCGTCCTTACGGGTGTTGCGGTAGGCATCGTGCAGCCATTCGATGTCCATGTGGTAGGCCAGGGAGGTGAATCCCATCTGCGGCGATTGTTTCGCCAGCTCCGCTATCCGTTGTTGTTTCAGTGACACAGAGTTCGAATTTCGACGCATTCGTTGTGTTTTCCTTCAACGGGTCCATGATCACGATGCCTCGCTTCCCTTCACGCAGTCCGGGCGGCCCCCGTTCCCGCGCTTCGACGGTACTATCAAGGCACTACGACTTCCTGACGTCCTTCTCGCCGCCCTTCGTTTCCTTCGGTTGGCGATACCATCCATTTGTGCCGGTGGCTTCGTGTCTCCGCCGAGACCCGGCACGGTCTCGGGGCCAGGCGGTTTGGGTGCGGCACCCCCTTGGAGCCGCGATTTAGGACGGAGACGGCAGGATCTCCCAAGTTCCTGGGGAACCCCCATTGTCCATCGGCGCATGTTCTACGACCCCGGTCGGCTGCGTGCGTCTCACCAAAACGACGCTGCACCACGGCCCCCACTATCGGAAACGCAAGGGCGCCGGCGTTGCTTATATCGGAGCTCAATAGCATGGCACTTGGATTCGCTGTCTACGCTTCGCAGTGCGGGTTGCCCCGACGCCACGCAAGACTCGCTTCCAGTCGTTGGTTAAACTCTCCTGGGCGGGCTTCGACCCGCAGGGTTCCTGCAAGAGGATTTCGTTCTGCTTCCTACATCACTACCTCCTCTCCCAAGCTTTGCTTGGCGCAATCCGATTTAACCACCGTTTGATGAGACGAGCGACCAGCCGCCTGCTCAGGCCACAACGCCCATCGCGACCACTCCCGCCAACCGAGGATGGAATTCACGGACAAAAGCAACCTTGTCCGCGACAGGAGCCACTGCCGCTTTGGCCTCTTCGTTCGGCGATGTCGCTTCCCTCTGTCCCTCGCCCGACAGCCCTCGTCCCTCAGCCGCTCCTCGGACTCCTGCCGTGCGTGCTATCAAGAGGTCGATGGCCATGGCCAATTGCGGAACCCGTTAGCTGATGCGCTCGGTCGGCATTATCCTTCTCCTTCATCGGCGGCGCCGCCGCTTTCGAGGTATCGACGGGCGGTGCCTCCGCAGGAACGAAACGCGGCTCGCCGACGTGCATGGCCAATTCGACGTTCGCCGGCGACGAACCGGACGGGCCCTTCACCGGGTCGGGGATCACGAGTTCCTGCGTGGCCACGACGTCGGCGCCGCGTATTCCTCCGCGGAAGAAGTCGCCCTCCGGCATGTACACCGTCGCCGTGACCTTGTACTTGCCGGGGTCGAGGTGCGTGGCCACGAAAAAGCTGCCGTCCGCTTGGATTCTCGCCGCCTCGATCGCGTTGCCTTCGGCATTCGCGATCGTCACGGTCGCCGTGTCGGGTACGGTCCAATCGAGTTTCCGCGGCTCTTCGCCCGGTTGGCGGACGAACTTCATGTTCGCCGGCCACTTGGCCATGCCGCGCACCGCGGAGCCGTCGCCGCGACCCCAGTGCATCGTCGTCTCCGCGCCCGGCTTCAGTTCGACGATCCGCTCATCGACCGGCGCGAACGGCCCGCTCCGCAGGCGCTGCACCCGGTAGTTGCCGGGCGGCAACGCGATGCGGATCTTCGCCGAGGTGTTCTTGTTGTGACCCACGTCGGGGATCGACCTATCCCACTCTCCCTCAATGACTTGGCCGACGCTCACACCCTTGGAGAGCTTCGCCCGCGGGTCGAGCGCGAACACGAACATCTGCCGGCGGTATTCGAGGCCCTTCCAGGAGCCATTGAATTCACCGGGGCGATCCACCTGAATCCAACACTGGTTCGGATCTTCGCTGTTCGGCGAGAACGCACGCTTGCCTTTCTTGGCCAGTTCGTCGAGGTACCAGTACGTCAAGTCGATCACCAGATGGGCCGGCGCCGGCATGGTCAGTTCCGCGTGGCCGTCGTCGGGCAGCGGGAACGGCCACAGATCGACGGCATCGGTCGACGCCGCGAGCGTCCCTGCGCTGCCGGCGGAAAGCACGAATTGCCCATCGGTGTTCGTGCGGGCTTCGGCCACCGCTCCATCGCGTGGCTCGCTGGGGAGTTGGTGGGCATCCGTGCCGGGAATGCCCTCCACGATGTTGGAGCTATGCCCGGCGGGGATGAAGAAAACCCAGCCGTTCGCCACCGGTTTGCCCTGGTGGTCGCGCAGCGTTCCGGTCACGGTGCGACCGCGTTTGAGCCGCATGATCCGCTGCACCTGGAGCGGCCGTGGATTCGGCAACTCATCGACGACAATCGTCGTTTCGTAGCCCGCGGCGTATACGCGCAGCCGATCAAACCGGCCGTCCGGCGTGAAGTGGACCAACTGCTCGAACTTGCCATCGGGATAGGTGCCGCCCAACGTCTTGCTGTGTCCCCACGCGACCTCCGCAGGCTTCGCGAGGCTCGCCAGACCGCATTCCCAAGACGCCTTTTCGATCGGCTTGCCAGTGTCGGCGTCGAGCAACTGCCCGACGACCTTCACGTAGTTCGGCCTCTCCTTCATCGGCGCGGCCTCCTGCTTTGGTCGATCGAGAGAGTTCGGCGGCACCACCGCGAGAGCGGCGGCTACGAACCGCGGGTTGTCGTTCGGCATCTTGAGTTCGACCTGCACCGGCTGCGGGCCGGCGGGATCGTTCGGCGGTTCAGGGATGACGAACTCCACGCCGTTCGACGCCCAATCAGGCATGGAAAGGGGTGTGCCAGGGCCGTAACTGCCGTGGTCGGCAAAGGGCAATTGCACGCTGGCCCGCGCGAGGTACTTTCCGGGCGGCAAGTGGGCGTCCATGCGGAAGCTGCCGTCGCGCTGGATGGCGACGACCTCCTTCGGGAACTCCCGGTCGATCGGCACGATGCCCACCTCGCCAAAAACCGGAACGGTCCAATCGAGCCGCCGCGGCGCTTCGCCGGGCTGCCGGGCGAACGCTACGCCCGTCGGCATCGTCACATTGCCGCGGACTGCAGCGCCCTTCGCGCGCCGCATGTCGAGTGTGGTCGTCTGGCCCGCTTTCACGTTGAAGTAATGGCCGTCGGTCCATTTGCCGCCGCGCAGGACGAAGAGGTCGTAGCTGTCTTGGACGCCGTTCGGCGGCAACGGAATTTCGAGATTCGCCTCGACGTAAACGTTGCGGAACTTCCCGGCGACGAGCCCACCGTCGGCGTCTCGCGGGCCGGGGTTTCGCGCGGGCACGAGCAGCGAGCGCAGGTTGTGGCACTCGGTCCACGCCGCGCCAAGCTCGTTCATGCGCCGAATCCAAAGGGAAACGTGCGTCGGCCCGTCCTTGCCGAACGCGGGCGCCGCGGGCGCCGCGGCCGCATCGAGAAGCAGCCAATGTGAAAGATCGACCCGCAGCAAACCCGGTTCCGGGAGTTTGAGTTCGGCGGGCTGCCCTTCGGGAGGCAATTCGAACGCCCAGCAATCGATCTCGCGCGTCGAAACCGCCAGCCGGCCGGTGCGGCGGCCGAACGGCAGCGTGAACTTTCCTTGCGCGTCGGCCACCGTCTCGTACCGATAAGGATCGGCCACAGCGGTCTTGGCGTCCGGCGGACGGTCGGCCGCGGCGCCGGCGATGCCCTCTGTGATATTCGTCCATTCGCCGGACTTCACCGGAATGAAGAACACCTTGGCGTTCGGCGCGGGTTCGCCGCGGTGGTTCCACACCGTACCGGTGGCCTCCCGGCCCTTGACGAGGCGGACGGTCCGTTCGATCACCGGCGGCTCCGGCAGCGGGTTCGGCAATTCGTCGAGTAGCGACTGCGGCTCGTAGCCCACCGCCAGCACGCGCCGGCGTTCGTTGCGGTTCCAATCGATGGTTTGATCGAAGTTGCCATCCTGCAACGTCTCGTGGGTCGGCGCGCGGCGCGGCCAAACGTTTTCGCCGGCGAACCACGGCGGATTGAAAGTTCCAGTTTGCCAACCGACCTGATTGATCGGCGACCCGGTCTCGGCATCGACGACGCGGCCGACCACCCGCACCGTCGCCGGCGGCGCGGCGTTGGCCTCGTTCGCAGCAGCAATCCAACGCATGCTGCCGGCCAGTGCGAGCAGCGCCATGCCCGCGAACGCAGCCAACCACAAGCCGCGCGGGGCGGGCCGGCAGAGCGCTTCGGCGGAGGGCGCTTCCAGCAGCCGTGTGATGCGGAGCTTCATGGTCCGCGGCGAGAAGAACGTCGCTGCCGGCGCGGGCCATGCCGCGGAATGTGGCCGGCGACAAGCGTCGAGCAGCACCTGGGCGAGCTCCTGCGGCGGACACCCCGCGGCCACCGCGGCCTCGTCGCTGAGAAGCTCGGCTTCGTGTTCGCGTCGCAATAGCAACCAGCGCACGCCGGGGTGAAACCACCAAACCACCCGGAGGGTTTCCGAGAAGATTCGCCACCAGTCGTCGCGGCGCCGAACGTGGGCGAGCTCGTGTCCCCACGCGGCGCAACGACTGTTTTCGTCCCACATCGGCCAATCGCTCGGCACCAGCACCAACGGCGGCCAACCGCACAGCACCAGCGGCGACGCCGGCTCTTCATGCGACCCAGCCCGTGTCGCGCGCTGCACGCGGAGCTCTTGCCGCAAGGCCGCGAAGACCGCGAGTTCTCCTGCGGGCAGAGGTTGGGCTTCGCGCCGCCAGCGAACGGTGATCCTTGCCGCCCGCAGCAGCCGCACGCTCAGGAGCAACGCTCCCGCCAACCACGCGTCGGCCACGAGGCTCTTGCCGAGCGACGGCCAATTCCACACCATTGGAAGCGGAGAGGGTTCCGCAACTTTCACCGGAACCACGACAGGGGACCGCGCTGCCAAATTCCCAGCTCCCTCTTCGCGGGAAGTGGTATCTTGGGGGGCAAGTAGGGGGTCTCGCACAACTCCCATTTCGACCATTGCCGTTAGCGCCAGCGGTTGGGGCGTCGCCGTCTGCGGCGCCGTCACCACGCCGTTGCCCCATTTCGGCAGCAGCCCGGCCAGCGTTCCCGCCACGATCGCCGCCGCCAACGCCGCGTGCCGCGCCGCTGCGGTCTGCGGCGGCCGCCAGCGAAACCAGAGGGCCATTCCCAGCGCCAACGCCGCCCACCACACGCCAGTCCACAGCAGCCATGCCAAGGCGGCATCGAGCATCGCATTCATGGTGTTCCCTTTCGCGGTTTGGACCTGGACTTCAGCTTCGCTTCAAGCTCGTCGAGATCACGCGGCGTCAACTCGCCCGCGTCCACCAGGCCCGCCGCCAATTGCCGGGCGGAGCCACCGAAGAACCGGCGGGCGAAGTCGCGGAGCAAATCGCCTGTCGCCTGCTCTGCCGATGGCACTGGGCGGTAGCGGTGGGCGGGGCCGTCCTTGTCAGCGGCCACGAGATTCGCCTTCTCCATGTTCTGGAGCAGCGCGAGCGCCGTTGTGTAGGGTGTGTCTTCCGGCAGATGCTCAAGGAATTCGCGAACCGTTAGCGGTCCGTGTTCCCACAGCACTTTGAGCGTCTGAAACTGGCGCTCCGTCATCGTCAGGGTCTTGCGTCCAGCCATCGGCGCCTCCTACGGGATCATTGGTACGCATTATTGCGTAACAACGACAGGACGTCAAGGGCGCGGAGGCAGATTGTTGCGGGGGATTTGTGGACCCTCGCCGTTGCTGTGGCCAGCTCGCTCCTTGTGCCGACGGCCTGGCCAAGCGCAGCTCGGCTGGCGGCGGACCTTGGCCCGCCCCACGCTGGCCCGCCGGAGGCGCAGCCGAGAGGGCCCACTCGCGCTGGCGCGCCGAGGCGCAGTGGAACACAGCGGCAGCCCCGCGCTGGCCCGCCGGGGGCCAGGCCGCTGGAGCGCAGCGCCAGGCCAGTTCGCCCCGCGGCCCGGCCGGCGAACTGGCGATGCTCGGCCTGAACCTGCTGAAGCAAGAAGGATGGACCGACACGGAGCCGGTGCTGCGCGAGTGCCTCACCTTGCGCGAGAGGCTGGCCACGGGTGGAAATCAGCAGGTGTTGCCGTGGCAGATCGCCAACACGAAGTCGATGCTCGGCGAAGCATTGGCTGGCCAGGAGAAATACGCCGACGCCGAGCCGCTGCTGTTGGCCGGTTATGAGGGGCTGAAAGAGAACGAAGCCACGATCCCGCCGCAAGGCAAGTTCCGCCTGACTGAAGCCCTCCAGCGGCTGATCGACTTTCATGCTGCCACCGACCGGCCGGAGAAAGCCGCCGAGTGGCAGACTAAGCTGGACGCCACCACGCCAAAAGAGCCTGAGACCATGCCGTAGCTGTACCAGGCCTCGTGCCGCAGTCTCAATAACTCAACCCTTTCTTGAAGATCCGATTTAACCACCGTTTATTGACACCGGGGCCGGCCGCGCCTTGCGCGCGTCGGGCCGGGTGGCCCTGGCGGTTGCCCGCCAGGGCTCCCACGGTCCCGGACGTGCGCACATTAGCGCATCCGGTTCCTCAGCCGACAGTCGCCATCCACAAGTGGCCCCCGAAGCGATCCGGTCGAGCGACATGGACATGCTTAAGAACCTCGATGTGTTCAACATGTTTCCCTCGATCGAGTCTGCCGACCGACGCTTCGCTTCCCTCCACAGGATCCTCCGGGGCGAGTTCCCCTGCTTCAACGGTACTATCAAAGCGCTACGACTTCCTGCCGCCTGTCCCGCCGCACTTCGTTGCCTTCGTTTGGCGGTACCTCAGCGTTCACTCGTTCGTTTCGCTCCTTGGCAGACGAGTGTGCCGCCAAGGCCTGGAGTTGGTGACCCGGTATCTCCAGCCGGGATGTCACTGAGGAAACGACAGGATCTCACAAGTTCCTGGGGAACCCCACTTGCCCGTTTGCCCATGTTCAGTCGACGCCGGCGGGACTGCTGTCACCAGACCATTACGGTGCAGCAGCGTGGCCCCTGGTATGTGAACAGCAAAGGCTCCCACGAAAGGTCTTGCGGCGCTCAATAGCATGGCTTTCGGACTCGCTGTCTACGCTTCGCAGTGCGGGTTACCCCGACCCACGCAAGACTCGCTTCCGGTCGCTGGCCAGGCGCTGCCGGACGGGCTTTCCACTCGCAAGGTTCCGATGAAAGGTTTCAAATTTGCTTCTTACATCTCATCCTCCTTTCCCAAGCTTTCTTGTCGCAATCACATCGACCGATGCATCGAAGACGGCGGGCATATCGCCGGTGGTCCGTAACGCCAAGCCGCCTTGCATCCGGCCCGCGTCGATGGCCGTTCAGCGGCGAGAGACCGAGCGGGCTTGACGACACGGTTTCAGGCCGCGCCAGCGCCGAGTGCTAAGCTGCGGCCAAGCCATCGGCGCAAGGCCCCAGGAGCTGGAAGAGCCAGGCCGCGGGTGGCCTGCGCTAGGCGCGAGGCCGCGGGCGGGTTTTGCAGCCGGAGACAATATATAATGGATGGCGGCTGCCCACCTCCGCCTGGCCCGAACGCTGGCCGCCCCTGAGTCCAGGCTGCGGGACGAGCTTGGTTGCACTGCGCGGCTGTTGGGTTCCGGGTTCGCTGCGCTGCCTCGCCTTGTCTAGCGCCGCAATACCGAGCCGCCGTACGCCGTTTGGGCGAGGAGCAAGCAACAAGTGTCTGGATCTCCCGCCCGCCCCAAGCGAGTTGGTGAGGTCTGCTGACCAGGGCGCCGCTCGCCGCAGCCCTCGCCGAGCCAGGCCGCGCACGGGCTGCTCCTGAGACTGGCTTCGCCTCAAGCCGAACCGCATCGCCGGGCTGTGGTGGAGGCCAAGGTCGGGAGCAGCCCCGGTGGCGGGAGAGCTGGGCAAAGGGGGGCCAGGCCGCGCAGCGCACTGCCGGTGACCTTGACAATTCTGGTGTCAACGGCGCTAATCGCGCTGCTGTCGGCCCGAACTTCGACGCCAGCTTTGCCCATCGGCACCCCATTCCGGCCGCGGCGAAACACGCCTAATCCGAAAGTAAAACGAGCAGTTCGGATGCGCCCACGTCGTATGGATCGCAATGGTCGAATGCCGCATCGGTGAAGGCGTCGAGCATCTTCGCTTCGATCGCAGAAAAACACGGCTGGCCGAATACATCAACGTAATCGTTGAATGACGTGTCGGGGTGGTAGCCTAGGCCGATCTCCTTGACGCACCATCTAACGAATTCAAGGGCTGTCGCAGTGTCTGTCACCGGCAGCGGTAGCTCACTCATAAGGAGAATCCTTGTTTGGGCTTATCGACGCCTGCATCGGCACCGGCTGCCACGATGATGCCGAGGTCCGCGGCGGGCCTTGGGCCTGACCAACCAGCAAGCCGATAGTACGACAACGATGAGAATTATCAAGGTTTCCATGGCTCGCTCCTCTCTTTTGGATTGAAATTGATCGCGTTTGTGGTTCCGAGCTGTTAGGCTGCTCGACCGGCCAGTCTGGAAATCGCCTGCAGCCATTCACGGACCTCTCCCTGCGGGTCGCGCTCGTCGAGCAGCGCCGGTGTCATCCGATTAACGGCCTGACGGTTGAGCCACCGCTTTGCGGTCTCGCGGAACCGTTTCCTGGCACGGCTTGGCAACTCTTTCCAGGCCACTTCGTGGTCCTGGCGCTCGAAGCACAATCGGGCAACCAGATCGGCCACGTCGTCGTGGTCGTCGAAAACCAGGTCGAGGCTGCTGACCTCCTGCACCGCACGTGGATGAAGGTAGTTTTCAAGGGCTCGTTTCTGGGTCAAGCAGGCCCGGCAGTTGGGCCGCCCGTTGACGATCACGGCCGCCTTCTGCCTCCGCGCGGTCGCCGGCGGCACCTCGCGGTCAAAGAGTTGGAACTCGGGCAGCCCGAGCGCTGCCGTCCGAGTGGCCCAGCTTAGGATGTCGCCGCCGCCGACCGGCAGCATCACGATCGCGCCGGCGCGGTCTAGCTCGCCTAGGTCGGGCATGGTGGCGTCGTCGGCGTGCAGGATGCGACTGATGCCGCGGAGGAAGGTCACGTCATGCTGACCCTCGACGACGACGAGGAGCTTGACACCAGTCTGAAACCGGTTGTCGAGGTGCGACGCCGGCTGGTCGAGTGGCCGGCTGCTGTGGTGGTCAAAGAAACGATTCGAGATCATTATTCATACTCCTTTAAGGCCAAGCCGGCGATCTGACGGCGGTTGACCGTCGTCGGAAATGCGCCGGCGGAAAGGGAAGTGGCAATCGCGCCGACGCCAGTAAGAGCGGGGCCAGTGTGAATTCGATCCCGGGCCACCCCGCCGCCTCTTCGGCGACGGGGCAGCCTGGGCCACGGAGCTTCCCGGTCAGCAACCCGCCATGGCCAGCTCGCCGGCCTCGTCCGCCGGCTCATCCTGGAACGCCTG
>Ga0265325_10000625_pt1 | contig 25813 bp, 25 predicted proteins | sample 41420metaG_FD_202090 | JGI IMG/M metagenome (GOLD analysis project Ga0265325, IMG submission 202090) | Rhizosphere microbial communities from Carex aquatilis grown in University of Washington, Seatle, WA, United States - 4-14-20 metaG | ecosystem: Host-associated > Plants > Roots > Rhizosphere... | reverse complement strand
TCCGCTCGGTCCAGTGTTCGCGGCCCGGCGTGGCCGCGGGCGCTGTGACCAACCGAAAGTTGCGCCCGCGATCGTTGGTCCGGATAAACCACAGCCCATTGCGGTGGTCGACCGAGTACTCGTGCTCATCTTCGCGCGGCGTTATCAGCGAGAAGCTCCCGGCCGGCTCGTCCGCACCGAGAACCCGCGCCTCGCTGGTCGTGTGGCTAGCCGACTCCACGATGATGTACTTTCCGTCACGCGTCCGCCCGGCCGCCAGGTTGAATCGCTCATCGTCATCCTGGTAGATCAGCACATCCTCGGCGTGCGCAGTCCCCAGAACGTGCCGCCACAATTGATACTGCCGCTTCTGCTGCTCGTCTTCAACAGTGTAAAAAAGCGTTCGATTGTTCGCCGCCCAAACCACTGACCCCACGCGCTCGACCTCGCCTGCCACCGTCTCGCCGGTTTCAAGGTCCTTGATGCGCAGCGTGTACTGACGAAAACCCCGGGTGTCGATCGTGTAAGCTAGCCAGCGGCCATCGTCCGTAATATCGGTGTCGCCAATAGAAAAAAACGCATGCCCCTGAGCGAGCTGATTCCCATCCAGTACCACTTCTTCCGTAGCGCCAGCGTCCGGTTCCGAGGGCCCGCCCCGCTTGCGGCAGTGGATGCCGTACTGCGACCCCTCCACAGTGCGCGTGTAATACCACCACCCGCCGTCGCGGTAAGGAACCGAGATGTCGGTCTGCTTTACATGGCTCAGCATCTCCTGGTAAAGCTCTTCGCGCAAACCGGCCAGCGGCGCCGTCACAGCATCGGCATAGGCGTTCTCGGCGTCCAAGTATGCCGTTACATCCAGGTTTTCCTTGTCGCGGAGCCATGCGTAGTCGTCGACGAGCACGACTCCGTGCATGCGCGTTTCGGTGGCTATTTTATGCGCAACGGGCGGTGAGGGAATCGGACTTTGGCTCATTTCTATCCCAGTTTAGAGCCTTCGGCTCGGGAACTCGCGGTGCCCCTCCAACGTACAATGGAGAAGGAATGGAAGGCCTTCGCCGCGCGCGTTTCGCCGTGTTCCCGCCGTTGCTGGCGGTTCTCTTCGCATTTCTTCCCATTTCCTCGCGCGCACAGGCGGTCGCCAGCCTTCCCCAACCCACCGACTATGTAAGCGATTTTGCCCACGTGCTTTCGCCTGACGCGATTGCGCGGTTGGATTCGATTTGCGAGCAGCTCGACCACTCGCAGGCCAACGCGCAAATCGCGGTCGTCACCGTGCATGACCTTAACGGCGACGACGCGGCAGACTACGCAAACCAGCTTGAAGACCACTGGAAGATGGGCAACAAGGCCGATAACAAGTACGCCATGGTGTTGCTCGCTGTCGCCGACCATAAATACCGCATCGAGGTCGGGTACGGTCTTGAAGGAATCCTGCCCGACGGCAAAACCGGCGACATTGGCCGCGACATGGTTCCTGACCTCAAGGCGGGCGATTACGATGGCGCAGTAACGCTGGCGGTGGGCGAGGTTGCCAAGGTCATCGCCGACGACGCCAAAATCACGCTGACTCAGGATGAGCCCGCCGCTCCGCCAAGCCAGCCCGCGTCTCAAGGCGTCCCTGTCGGCAAGATCATTCTTATTCTTGTTCTCTTGATATTCTTCGGCGGAGGCTCGCTGCTCCGCATGCTCTTCGGCGCAAGCCTGTTTTTTGGCGGATGGGGCAGAGGTGGCTGGGGCGGTGGCTCAGGGACGGGCGGAGGCGGATTCGGCGGTGGTAGCTTCGGCGGCGGTGGCGGCGGAGGTTTTGGTGGGTTTGGCGGCGGCGGCGGCGGATTTGGCGGCGGTGGCGCCGGAGGAAGTTGGTAACAATCGAGCTCTCAGTCTGAAAGCTGACAGCTGATCGCTTTTTTATGGAGGAGAAATAACTGTATGAGCAAAGGACTCGGAATTACGCTGGCAGTTTTGGGTGTACTGCTTCTCGTAGTCTTCATGGTCTTTGGCAGCTATGTGAGCGCCAGAAATCAGATGGTGAGCAAAGATCAAGGAGTCAAAGCCGCATGGTCTGAGGTGGACGTTCAACTCGAGCGCCGCGCCGACCTGATCCCCAACCTGGTTTCGACCGTGAAGGGCTTCACAAAAGAAGAAAGCAGCGTCTTCGCCGATATCGCGCAGGCCCGGGAGGGCTTGATGAATGCCCAAACTCCCCAGGACAAGATCGCTGCGAACAATCAGATCGACGCTTCCCTTGCCAAGGTCCTCGTCCTTACCGAGAACTATCCGCAACTGCGCTCTAGCGATCAGTTCATGCGGTTGCAGGATGAATTATCAGGCACTGAGAACCGCATCAGCGTGGCCCGCAAGCGCTATAACGACGCGATCCAGGACTACAACACCTTCATTTTGCAGTTCCCAAATAGTATTTGGGCGGGAATCGCAGGCTTCCACCAGAACAACGCCTACTTCGCTGCCAGCCCGGCGGCGCAGTCTGTGCCGAACGTGAGCTTTTAGCGTCGCGCTCCTGCGTTCCGGGCTGCCGAAACGCCAAGACAAACACGAAAGGCCATTCCGCGCGTGCGGGATGGCCTTCTTGTCTTAGGATTTCGCCCGGATGGCGCTACTTGTAGGAGGCGATGGCGCTGGCCTCGTCATCATAGATGTCGAAGACTGTGTACAGCTTCGTCAACTGCAGCAGGTCATGGACCTTTTTGGTCAGCTTGAGCAGTTTCAACTTCGCGCCCTGATTCTTGGCTGTGGTGTAAGCGCTCACCATTTCGCCCAGGCCCGAGCTATCGATATAACTCACTTCGCCCAGGTCCAGCAGGATGTTGCGCTGTCCCTTGCTGATCAGGTCGCGAATGGCATCACGCAACTGTACGCTGCCCTCGCCGAGTGTGATTCGCCCGCTGAGTTCCAAAACAGTCACGCCGTCCACTTCCCTGGAAGCTATCGCAAGTGCCACGGAAAATTCCTCCTTATCGGTACTTCGGTTATAGCATCTTTACCGCCGCCGCCGGCTTGCGGAAAACTCCGCGAACGGCTGCCTTGCGGGAAAGATGATCATACGCCGGTCCCCGCACTCTCGCCACCATGTTAAGATTTTTCCCCTGCTGGCGCCAGATGCTTGATCAGGGTTAATTCGGTTCCCGGATGCAATTGCCGAAAGTGCACCTCGTCCATCAGTGACCGGATGAGAAAGATGCCACGGCCCGTTCCCCGAAGAATGTTCTCTTTGGCCAACGGATCGGGCACGTTGTCGGGATTGAACCCATGACCCTGGTCGGCAATCACAACCACGAGGTCCTTGCCCGTATTCTCCATCGAAACGTCGATCTGACGGGTCGGATCGTATTCGTTGCCGTGCAGCACAGCGTTAATGGCGGCTTCGCGCACTGCCATTCCAATGTGAAAGCGCTGGTCCTCGTCCAGACCTGCCTCGGTGGCCAGTTGATCCGCGGCCTCTTCGACTTCGCTCACGCTTTCCATGGTGGAGCTCAGCCTGAAGCTCCGCCGTCCTCTACTCGGTCCAGTCACCGGGGTTCCCATTGCCTCCACCGGGCGGATCCGCAAACTCCACCCACTGTTCCATTAACCTTGCTGGAAGTTTCAAGTCTGGATGCGATTGTGTCAAGCGGAGAAGGGGGATACCTTCGGTTGGCCCGGTCGCCCAATCGCAAGGGCCTTTGCAGCGTCGAACGGAGTAAACTTCGGTTCGTAGGTCAACTCTCAAGTCACGGAGCCGCATCACCTAGCCCACGATGGACCAGCACACCCACATTCGCGTCAGCCTCACCGGCCTTCTCGGCACGCCGGTGACCGACGCTCGCGGGCAGTTGCGAGGAAAGCTCAAAGATGTCGTTGTGGCAACGGGGCCGGATGGCGGCAAAGTTGCGGGTATTGTGCTCAAGGCGCGCACTGGCCTGTCTATCGTCCCTTCTCAGGAGGTGATGGAAACTCCAGCCGGCACCCTTGAGTTGCGTTCCGCGGAAGCAGTCTCTCCCCTTAAGGACGAGGGCAGCTATCTCTTTCTGCAGCGTGACCTCATCGACCGCCAGATTATCGATATCAACGGCAGAAAAGTCGTTCGCGTCAACGACGTAGATTTGGAGTGGACCGGCCACGGAGCGGCCCACCATCTGCGCGTGGCTGAAGTTGAAGTCGGACTGCGCGGCGCGTTTCGCAGGGTCTTTAAAGGCGTTCTGCCGCGCGCGCGCCTTGAATCCATCTCCCGCAGGTTCAGCGCACGTGCCATTCCCTGGCAATTCGTCGACGTCGTTGAGCCCGATCCTGCGCGGCGCGTCAAGCTGCGTATCCAGCACGAGCGCCTGGCCGATATCCACCCATCGGAACTGGCCGACATCCTCGAGGATCTGGCCCCCGCTGAGCGCGAGGCCGTCTTTACATCGCTCGATGAAGAAGTTGCCGCCGAAACTCTGGAAGAAGTCGAGCCAAGGCTGCAGAAAGCCCTGCTTGAAAAGCTCGACGAGGAGCGTATCGCAGACATTGTCGAGGAGATGGACCCGGGTGCCGCAGCGGATCTGCTCTCCGAGCTGCCCGAAGAACAGTCCGACGCCATCCTCGAGGAGATGGAGCCGGAAGAGCGGCAGGAGGTCGAGGAACTGCTGGAGTTCGACGAGGACTCGGCGGCCGGATGGATGACCACGGAGTTCGTCTACCTTGGCGCTGAAGCCACGGTTGCGCAGGCTGTGCAGGCGCTGCGCAGCTTCGACGGCGATCCCGAAGGCGTCACCGAAATCTTTCTGCTCGATGAGAAACGCATGCTCCGCGGCGCCGTTCCGTTGGCTCGCCTGGTGATGGCGCAGCCGGATACCCACCTGAGCGTGCTGGCCGAGCCTCGAGTCATCTCCTGTCCGCCCGACCTGAAACAGAACGATCTCGCCGAGATGTTCGATAAATACAACCTCCACGCGCTCCCCGTTGTTGACTCGCTTGGCCGCATGGTCGGCGTGGTGCAGGCTGAACGCGTCATCAGCTTTTTGCGCGAAAAGCTATGACGCCCCGCACACCTCCCCAGGGCCGGTACACGAAGACGAAAGTGTCCGAAAGAGAGCAAAATTGCTCACATTTGGCTTGTAAATTGCCGAATCCAAGATCAATCACGTTCGATTATCTGAATCTGTGAAACAATTCATGGATGATCCCATTTCCTAAAATCATCCAGGGTGGCATGGGCGTCGGTGTGTCCAACTGGCGATTGGCTCAGGCCGTTTCCAAAATTGGCCAGCTTGGCGTCGTGTCGGGCACGGCGCTCGATTCGGTCTTTGTGCGCCGCCTCGCCGATGGTGACCAGGGCGGCCACATGCGCCGAGGACTGGATGCATTTCCATTTCAGGAGATGGCGAAGCGTATTTGGCAGGAGCATTTCGTGCAGGGCGGCAAGGCCGCTGGCGCGTCCTATAAGGCGCTTCCCATGCACCAGAAGAACGATTCGCGTAAGCTCATTGAGCTCTGCATGGTGAGTAACTTCGTTGAGGTCTTTCTTGCGCGGGAAGGCCACGACAACCCTGTAGGCATCAACTACCTTGAGAAAGTTCAGATTCCTCATCTGCCGTCGATCTATGGCGCCATGCTGGCCGGGGTGGGCTACGTGCTCATGGGCGCGGGAATCCCGCTGCACATTCCCGGCGTATTGGATGCGTTTGCGGCGCAGCATGCGGCGGAATATCGCTTGGCTATCACGGGAGCGTCGCAAGGTCAGTTCGCGAATCTTGATACGCCGATGCGGCTCGATCCTGCCGAATTTGCCCAAGGACAGCTGCCGGCGCTCAACCGGCCCAGATTTCTGGCCATCGTCTCGTCGAACACGCTGGCCGCGACCATGCTGCGCCGCGCAAGCGGCCGCGTCGATGGGCTGGTGATCGAGAGTCCAACGGCAGGCGGGCACAATGCGCCGCCGCGCGGAAGGCTGCAACTCAATGCCTCGGGTGAGCCTCTCTATGGCGAACGCGATCGGGTCAACATTGAGGAACTACGCGCGCTGGGAGTGCCTTTTTGGCTTGCGGGTGGGTATGGCAGCGCCGCCAAACTCCGGGAAGCGCTGGATCAAGGTGCGACAGGGGTCCAGGTAGGAACCGCATTTGCGTTCAGCCGGGAATCGGGAATGCAGGCGGACCTGAAAGCGCGCCTGATCGAACAGGCGATGGCGGCCGCCGGCGAGGTGTTTACCGATCCGCTGGCCTCGCCAACGGGATTTCCGTTCAAGGTTGCGCAGCTCGAGGGCACTACTTCAGCGGCCAATATCTACGAGGAGAGGAACCGGACTTGCGATCTCGGTTATCTGCGTGAACCGTATGCGGCGGGCGATGGCCAGATCGGCTACCGCTGCTCTGCGGAGCCCGTTGAAAACTACTTGTCTAAAGATGGCAAAATCGAAGAAACGGTCGGGCGCAAATGCCTGTGCAACACACTGCTGGCGAATATTGGACTCGCGCAGACTCGCAAGGATGGCTTTGTTGAGCCGGCTTTGGTCACGGTTGGCGACGACCTGAATACCATCGCGCAGTTCATCTCGCCGGGGCGCACGAGCTATAGCGCCGCAGACGTGGTCGAGAACCTGCTCGGCAGGAGCGCGAACGTGAGGCACCGGACGGAGCCTGTGCTCGCGACCATGGCCTAAAGCAGAATCACAAAAACGCAGAATTTCTAAGCGAGTAAAGGGTGGACTCTTCTTTATAAGGAGTCCACCCTTTTTGCATGGGAAAGTCACGCCAGAAATTTGCGCCTCAGGCTTCGCGCGTCCGGGTCTTGCCTGTTATGGTCATTGAGGAATATTTTTCCACAAATCTAAAAACGCAATGAACCCACCCTAGGAACTCGCGTCACCATGTGGAAGCGCTGGCGAATCCGGATCTTTCTGTTTCTGGCCGTGCTCGGTCCCGGATTCATTACCGCCAATGTCGATAATGACTCCGGCGGCATCCTCACCTATTCTCAGGCCGGCGCACAATACGGCTACACACTCCTGTGGACCATGATTCCGATCACCATCGCGCTCATCGTGGTGCAAGAGATGTGCGCCCGCATGGGTGTGGTCACAGGCAAGGGCCTCAGTGACCTCATCCGCGAGGAATTTGGCCTGCGCATCACCTTTGTCCTCATGGTTCTGCTGGTGGTAGTCAACTACACCAACGTGGTCACCGAGTTCATTGGCATCGCCGGGTCATTGCGCCTCTTCCACGTCACCAAGTTCATCTCCGTGCCCCTGTGCGGGCTTCTGGTCTGGTATATGGTGGTGCGCGGCACCTACAAAAGCACCGAAAAGATATTTATCGTCGCATCTCTGGTCTATATCTGCTACATCTTTGCCGGCGTTCTTTCGCAGCCTGACTGGCACGATGCGCTGTGGGCCACGGTCAAGCTGCCTGCCCGGTCGGTGTGGAGCGACAAGGCGTATATGTATATGGCCATCGGCGTCGTCGGCACCACCATCGCCCCGTGGATGCAGTTCTATCTCCAGTCGTCGATCGTGGAAAAGGGGATTCGCGTGAAGGACTACGCGGCCTCGCGGCTTGACGTGATCGTGGGCAGCCTCTTCACCGATATCGTCGCCTGGTTCATCATCGTGGCCTGCGCGGCCACGCTCTATGTGCACGGCATGGGAGCTATTCAGGTAGCCTCCGACGCGGCCGAGGCCATGCGCCCGTTGGCCGGCGACTACGCCTTCATTCTCTTTGCCTTCGGGCTCTTCAACGCGTCCATCTTCGCTGCTTCCATCCTGCCGCTGTCCACGGCTTACACCGTCTGCGAAGGCATGGGATTCGAATCGGGTGTCGACAAGAACTTCCGCGAGGCGCCGTTTTTCTACTGGCTTTATACCCTGCTGATTGCCGGTGGCGCAGTCACGGTTCTCATTCTGCCCGATGCGCAATTGATCAACGTCGCCATTCTCTCCCAGGTGCTGAACGGTGTCTTGCTCCCGGTAGTCATCATTCTCATGCTGCTGCTCATCAATCGCACTGACCTGATGGGCGCGCACAAAAACTCGCGACTGTGGAACGTGATCGCATGGGGAACCAGCATCATCGTTATCGGCATGACGATGGTGATGCTGTGGGGGATGATTCCGGGGCATTGAAGGTGGAAAGGCCCTTGGAACCAAGAGCTGAAAGTTGAGAACTACATCCGTCCTACAGCAGCTTCCCCGCCGCCAAGTCCTTGATCAACCCGCGATCCGCAGCCAGGAATTTGTAATCGGTCAGCTCTTCGAGCTTCACCCAGCGCACCTGCTGGTAGATCTGGTTGTCGATGTCGCCCGTAAACTCTCGCACCGCGAAGAACTGCAGATCCACCGCGCCGCCGCCGCGGTAATTGTGGCGAATGCGCGTCACCGCCGGACCAACTTCGGCGCGAATTCCCAGCTCCTCAACTAACTCGCGCGCCAGCGCTTCTTGCGCGCTCTCGCCCGGCTCAATCTTTCCGCCCGGAAACTCCCATAACGACGCCATCGGTTGATCCGCCCGCCGCTGCCCGATCAGCACTTCGCGGTCGCGTACGATCAGCGCTGCCGCAACAAAGCGGAGCGCGGGAAGGGAAGTGTGTGCCTTGGGAGTGGTCGTGCCGTCATTCACGCATTCAAGTGTAAATGACACTCAAGTGCGAATTGTCTAAGGATTGTATCCAATTACAGGCCGCAGGCCCGGTCCGGGTTTGCCAGATGGTGAACGCCGGCAAACCCTGACCACCGGCTCTATTCCCCGCCCACCGCCGCTTCAACGCCCTTGGCAGCCTCTGGCCTGAAGTAGCCCCAGCCTCTTTTCGCCGCTGCCTCCTTGAGCGCGGGAGAAGGATTCACGGGAAACGCGCATCGCGCCATCTCCAGCATCGCCAGATCGTGAATCGAGTTGCCAAACACCGCGTCGGGCGCCGGCAACCCCACCCGCTTTAGAGCGACTGCCTTTGCCTCGTCAGTCGGCACGTCGACAATCTCGCTGGTGATGATGCCGTCCTTCACGCGCACTTCCGCGGCCAGAATGCGCTGCTTCGGAATGCCAAAATCTCGCAGGCCTTCCGCGATCACCCAGCGATTCGTCGAACTCACCGCCCATATCTCGATCCCGGCCTGCTGAATCTTCCTGACCAATGCTGCCATTTCGGCAAACACGCGCTCCCGCACAAAATCTTTCACATAACGCGCTGCTGCCGCCTCCAATTCGCTGTCGCGCAAACCGGCGTACACCTGCACCATCTCGCCGCACATCGCCGCTTCGCTCACATCTCCCGCGCGATAGGCGCGATAGCGCGAGTCCAGCCAGTCGTTCGTCGACCGCGAAACCAACCCTTGCTCCAGCGACCATGCCATGAATCCGTACCCGGCATCGCCGCCCCAAAGCGTTCCGTCGCAATCGAACACCGCAACCCTGGGTTTGGATTCAAACACCAGTCGCTCAAACTCTTCCGCGGTCCATCGCTGAACTTCAGTTTCTGTAGGCGTCAAACGTTTTTTCTTCCTGTCTGCTGGATTCATCCAATTCTATTTTCGTCCATGCAGGCCGATTTGTGCGCAAACGCCAGGTTAATGAATCATGTACGTGCGGGGACGGGATAACACGTTCGCTTCGGGAAAGGCTATTCCGATGCCGGCAAGGTCGGCTGGATCGGCTCGACGCGAATCTTCGCGATGCGCCTCGCGTCCATTTCCGCCACAGTCAGCCGCCGGTCTTCATACTCCACCGTCTCGCCCACAGTTGGAATGTGTCCCAGGCGCGCCAGCACGAATCCCGCGAGGGTTTCCACGCCGCCGTCGCGCGGCAGGCTCCAATGCATCTGCGTTTCCAGGTCGCGCAGATTCACGCTGCCATCCATCACCACGGCCCCTCCGGCGCTGCTCAGTACCGGGTGCGAAGGCGCATCGAACTCGTCCTCCAATTCGCCCGCGAGTTGCTCGATAGCGTCTTCCGCGGTCACCAGCCCCACCGTCGATCCATACTCGTCTACTGCAATGGCCAGGTGCCGCCGGTTCTGTTTAAAGTCGCGCAGCAGGTCCAGCGCCGATTTCGATTCCGGCACCACCAGCACCTCATGCATGATCTGGCTAAGCCGGACCTCGCCGTCGGGCGCGCCTTTCGACGCACGAAGATAGAACAGCCGCGCCAGGTCCCGCGCATACACCGCTCCGACGATGTATTCCGGGCCACGAGTCTCGTCGTAAACGGGAATGCGCGAGTGGCTCCGGCCAAAGATGCGCATGCAGGCATCTTCAAGGAGCATGTTCGATGGCAGAGAAAAGATTCTCTGCCGCGGTGTCATGATCTCGCGCACCTGCACGTCGCCAAGCTCCAGGGCACGGTGCACAAGCGTCTCCTGAAACTCAGGCAGCAGCCCCAGCCGCCTCGCCGCCGTTGCAATCAGTTTCAGCTCTTCTGCAGAATGAATGCTCGCGGCGCGCTCACCCGCAGGAATATCGAATGCGCCCAGAACAGCGCCCGCCGAACGGCTGAGCAGGCGTACAGCTGGGCGGGCAATGGCCATAAACGCCAGCATCGGGGGCGCAACTGCTACGGCCAGCGCTTCGGCCCGGCGCAGGGCCAGCCCTTTCGGCACCAACTCGCCCACCACTACGTGAAAGTAAGTAATGATTGCAAAACCGAGGACGACGGCCGCGATATGGCCCCAGATTCGCGCATCAGGTAGCGTGCCCATCCAGCCCGCCAGCATTTGCGCTGCCAGCGGCTCTCCCAGCCAGCCCAGCGCCAGCGAGCAAAGGGTCACGCCAAGCTGCACTGCGGGGAGCAGATCGCCAAGGTTGCGCTGCAGCCTTCGCACCGCCCGCGCGCCTGGCACGCCCGCCGCCAGCATTTGCTCCACGCGCGTCTCGCGAATGGAAACCAGCGCGAATTCAACCGCCACAAAGTAGGCGTTGGCCAAAATCAGCATGGCCACAGCGACCGGTTTGATGAGCAAGAGCTCGTGCATCTCGCAGTGAGAATAGCATTGGAAGGTGAGCAGTAAGCCGGAGGACCGTTCTAAGGCAGGTGTTTTGATGGAACCGGAGGGCCGTCTGGCACGTAGAAGATTCAGGAGTTGGAATGAGGAGAGCGATGAGGTATTTTTGTGCGGCTTTTTCCGTACTGGTGGCATTGGCGGCCGTTGCAGCGGTTCCGGCGCACGCCAACGAAGCGACGCTTGAGCGCGACTTAACCGTCAACGGTCGACTCGACTTGTCGGTTTCCACCGGTTCGGGATACATCCATCTCACCAGCGGTCCCGCGGGGCACGTCCACATCTTCGCGCGCGTCAAGGCTGGCTGGGGCGCGACCGACGACATGGTGCAGCAGGTCGCTGCGCATCCTCCCATCCAGCAGACAGCCAACATCGTCCGCATCGGAGGGGATCACCGCAATCTCGGCAACATCAGCATCGATTATGAGATCCAGGCTCCGCCTGACACTTATCTCGATGCCGGGTCAGGCTCGGGCAACATAACCGACGAGGGCGTGGGCGCAAATGCAAAACTCCACACCGGTTCGGGATCGGTTCATGCCACCGGGCTCCAGGGCGGGTTCACCGCCGGCACCGGCTCGGGCAACATCTACGCCGAACAGATCGGAACCGGCGACGTGAAAGCCAGTACCGGATCTGGATCGATTGAACTAAAGAACCTGCACGGCGGGCTGCAAGCCGGAACCGGATCGGGAAAAATCAAGGTGGACGGCACGCCCGCTGCTCCATGGCGCCTCCACACCGGCTCAGGAAGTGTCGAGCTTTGGACAAACAACGCGGGGCTGATCATGGACGCCTCGACCGGCTCAGGCGGCATTCACAGCGACCGCGACATCGTTTCGCATGGGACGATGGATCGCCACCACGTGAAAGGCGCCATCGGCGGCGGCGGGCCTGAAGTGCGCATCAGCACCGGATCCGGCAGTATTCGCGTTCACTAGGGCGTTTCCAATATCAGCTTTGTAACAAGGGCACGGCTTTAGCCGGGCCGAACAAGGCAGCAGAGGATCCCGGGTTTTAACCCATGAGGGATTACAACCCGATACATGCTCTATGGAATGAAGTAATAGGGATCGGGGTATTTCACTGAGTACTCCGCTTCCGGCTTGCCTTTCAGGTCGCTCCACTGGTCGCCCACATTCAGCGCGAGGGTGTACCCCGCACTGGAGATTTGCCCGCGAGCGACCGCCTTGAAAGCACCGATTGTTTGCGTGCCATGATTCAGAGGGCGCATCACAAGCAGTTTCCAGTTGTCGAAGCCCTGCGACCGCAGATTGCGCTCTGTTGCGGCGCGCTGTGTTTCCTTGCGGCCAGTCAGAAAGATGATGCTCACTCCCAATCGCTGTGCTTCCTTGTAAAGCCGCAGCGTGCCGGGAATCGCCGGCGCCAGCGCCGATTCAAGCCACTGGTCGAATGCCGGCTCGATGTACGCAAAGTCCGCGCCCAGCATCTCCGGGTAGGTCGACAGCGTGGTATCGTCAATGTCCAGAATCAGCGCCAGCTTCTCGTTCGCCCGGCGATGCGCAGCCCGCTGCCGCAAAAACGCGATCGCGCGATCTGCTTGTGCATCCAGGTCGTGCGCGTAGCATCCGCATTTGCACGTGCAATCGTGGTACTCCCTCAGTTCCGTCTTGAGCGCGCCGAGATTGGGGATGCGCTCAGCCGCCGCATCACTGCTGAATTGGGGTTTGGGCGGCTGCTGCGCGAGAAGGGAACTCAGCCCCATCGCCAGAATCAGCGGCACCGCAAAAATCGTCCTGAATTGGTTCACCATTCGAACCTCCTTTCTCAGGCGTTGCTTGCTCAGTGTAACCAACGCTCCCTGCATGGCCCTTTAGACTGAAAACAAGATGATTCGCATCTTTCGCACTATTCCCGTCGAGCGGCTCAAGCTGCTCGTCTTCGATCTTGACGGCACGCTGATCGATTCCGCGCAGGACCTTTGCAATAGCGTGAACGCGACGCTGCGCGAATTCAATCTCGCCCATCTGCCCGATCCCGCCATCGCAGGCTTCGTCGGCAACGGCGCACCCATGCTCATGCGCCGATCGCTGGCCATGGCTGCCAACATCGCCATTGGCGATGTGAACGAGGACCTCTTCTCCAAGGCCTACGCGTTTTTTCTCCAGTATTACCGCGAGCACAAGTTGGATTTCACCTACGCTTACGAAGGCGTTCTCGACGCGCTCAAGGCTCTCCACGAGCTGCACGACGCTCCCGGGGGGCCACAGAGAACCATGGCCGTTTTGACGAACAAACCAGTCCGGCCCGCGCGCGGCATCTGCGAGGGCCTGGGACTCGCCGGCTACTTCCTCCACATCTACGGAGGCGACAGCTTCCCCCTCAAAAAACCCGATCCCCTTGGCCTCCGCTCCCTCATGGAGGAGACCGGAGCGACGCCGGACCAAACCGTGATGATCGGCGACAGCAAAGTTGATGTCGAGACCGCTCGCAATGCCGGGGCCTGGTCCGTTGGCTGCGCCTTCGGCTTCGGCGCGCAGAACCTGCTCGATACCCCTCCCGACGTCCTCGTCTCCTCCGCCGCCGAGTGGACAGAGGCCCTAAGTCCAGCGTAAGCATTTCAAATGCAGTAGCTTAGCTTGTCCCGATTCTGCGGGAACTTTCTCGCTTCCCACCGCGTATATTGGCTTGTAGCGAGGATCGCACAGCCATGCAGAAAAGATTTCTCGCCCTTTGCCTCTTTGGCGCCGTCTTGGCGGTCGCCGCCGTGCCGGCGTGCGCTGAAGACGACGCGGTTCAGTTCTTCAACAACATTGAAGTCACCTCCGACGCTCCAGTCCACGACGCCGTCTGCTTTTTCTGCAACGTCGACGCCCATGGCGAAGTGAGAGGCGATATTGTCGTCTTCTTCGGCAACGTGCGCCTCGATGGCCAGGCCCACCAGGACGTCGTCAACTTCTTCGGCAATGTGACCGCGGCCGATAACTCCGCCATCGGCGGCGACCTCGTATCGTTCTTCGGCTCCATTCGGCTGGGCGAAAACGTCAGAGTCAATCAGGACATGGTCGCCATGTTCGGTACGGTGCATACTCCGGCCAGCGTCTCCATCGGCCAGGACCACGTCGTGTTCCCGCCATGGATCTTCTTCGGCCCGCTGCTGATCGTCTTCTTCATCGTCTTCGTCATCGTGCATGAGGTCCGGGCTCGTCGCGAGCGCCGCTTCATGCAGGCCTACCCGTTCCCGCCCCGCCAGTAAACCCTTCGAATGGCCCTTAGCGCGTTACGCTGGTGGCATGGGCAATTCAGCTTTACTGACGGCTCGCCCCTTGCGCATCGTCATCCCTGGTGGCAGCGGCCAGGTGGGCCGCATGTTGGCGCGCTTCTTTCAGGAGCGTGGCCATCATGTTACCGTCCTCACCCGAGGTCCGTACTCCGCGCCCTGGCAAACTGTGTTTTGGGATGGAACCGAGCTCGGCCCCTGGGTTGAGACGCTCGACGGCGCCGACGTCTGCATCCATCTCTCCGGCCGGAACATTGATTGCCGCTACACTGCGCGCAACCGCCGCGAGCTATACGATTCGCGCATCGGCACTACCCGGCTTCTGCATCGCGCCTTCGCCACGCTCGCCAATCCGCCGCGCCTCTGGATGAACGCTTCGTCGGCCACCATCTACCGAAACGTAATCCAGGGGTCGGAATCTGACCGCCCAATGGACGAAGCCAGCGGCGACCTTGGCGGTAATGAGTGGATCTCGCGTCGCAGCCGCGTCCCAGAGAAATGGAACTGGACCGTGCAGCTGGTCAAAGATTGGGAAACCGCATTCTTCTCGGCCGAGACGCCCGGCACGCGCAAGATCGCCATGCGCACCTCGCTCGTCTTCAGCCCTGCGCCCGGCAGCGTCTTCTCGGTCTTGTCGAATCTAGTCCGATTCGGTTTCGGCGGAACGCAAGGCAATGGGCGCCAATATGTTTCCTGGATTCACGAATCCGACTTCGCTCGCGCTCTCGAGTTCCTCATCGACCATACGGAGATCGACGGCCCGGTCAATCTTGCCGCGCCAAACCCGCTCCTCAACCGCGAGTTCATGGCAGACCTGCGCGAAGCCTGGGATATGCCCAACGGCCTTCCTGCGCCCGCGCCGCTCCTGGCCGTCGGCATGTTTTTCTTACGCACCGAGCCGGAGCTGGTCCTCAAAAGCCGCCGCGTCGTTCCCGGCCGGCTCCTCGATGGAGGATTTGAGTTTCAATTTTCGGATTGGCCCGCCGCCGCCGCCGACCTCGTCCGCCAATGGCGCGCCCGCGACGACTTCTGACCGCCGCTGATCTCTGCTCTTAGCTACTTCGGCGTCACATCCGTTACCGGCAGATCCCAGTGCCCCAGCAGTATCTCGAATCTCCGCTGCTCTTCCTTCTTGTACGTGTCCTGATCCGGCCACAGCTCCTTGATAATCGCCGTTTCGTCCGGGTTCGAGCTCGTTGCTACAGTCGAGTTCTTGTAGACGATCGTCACGCGATAATCCCAGCGCCCATCTTCGGTCGTGTGATAGGCCGGCGACTCAATCTTCAGCGAAACGATCCGACCCGTCGTCTCGATCTTCTTGAGCAGCGGCCAATGGTTCTTAAGGAACAGGTCAAGAAACTCCTGCTGATGCCCCCACTGGCACTTGTAGTAGTACTCGATCGTGTACGGCGCCCCTTCGTTCGACTGCGCCGGCGCGCCCTGCGCGAAAAGCGAAGTGGACAAGCCGGCAACCGCCGCCAGCAAGACTATGGCGAGAACAATTCTGCGCATACTACCCCCTGCAAAAACAGATGTGAGGTCTCAAATGCGGTGCAGCTGGACCACCTGGGTGTAGACCAAACCGCTCGAGTACGTGGCCAGGAATGGCGCAACCTCCTCCGGCTTGCCTTCGATGAGCACGTCGGTATCAATGGTCGAACTGGCGCCCTTGCCGACGGATGCGCCAAACTGCAGGCTCACCTCCCTGAGCTCGCCCTGTACGCTCTTGCGCAGCATGAGGGTGGTGTCGAAGGTGTCGTACTCCAGGGTATTGTCGGTCAGCACCACGCGTGTAATCGTCCAGCAGCCATTCGGGGCATCGTCGGTGGATGGTGCGCTGAAGAGGAATGCGCTGCATGCCGATGGGTTTTCTGCCAGCAAGGTGCCACCCGCTTTGGCCAGATAAAAGGTCGACCCACTGCCATTTTTCGTTATATCGTCCCCCGTTAGCGACTGGTACGACGAATTGTCTCCGGGTTTGATCACCGCATAGAGCTTGCCGTCGGGCGTTGCCCAGCTGCCGACAATGCGGTTATCAACAACGGAGGGCAGTGGATTCTCCAGAACGACATAGTTGCAGCCACAGAGATACAGCGCAACCACCCCGAATACGCCCAACAGCAGTCTTGTGTTCCGCGATCGCATCCCGACCCCCTCTGTTTGGTAACGCTTGGTTTCCTCGAGATGCTCATAGTAATACATGAAAACTTCTTTCATTCGCGCAAAAAAAACGGCCCCCGTGTTAACGGGGGCCAAGTTGCCTTGGTTCTCTCGCGTTGCGAGAGCTTTTTTGGCGGCCTACGGCGGGGTGGCCGTTGGCGCGAGTGCAGAGCCTCGGGGGAGAGGAGTTGGCCGCTTATTACGGCTGCTCCGCGCCTGCTGGGGCAGGAGCGCTTTGGGGTGACGCTGCTGCCTGGGCCGCCAAACTGTTTTCCATCACACTCAGATGCACACTGCTGAACCGTACCCGCTCCGGCTTTTGGTTTGGATTCTGATCGCCGGTTGCGGTTGAGGCCATCTCAACTTCGTTGCCGAGGGCCACGGAGTGCATGCGGTAGACGGGAATCTGATGTTCCGATACAAGATAGCGCTTGACTGCTTCCGACAGGCGCTCGGAACTCTGTATGCCGGCACCGCCCGCCAAGGGCGAGTGCGCTTCGATTTCCAGGATGTAGCCTTCATGCCCGGTAAGGCTTGAGGCCAGTTGATCCAGCGCTGCTTTCGAGTCCGAAGTCAGCACCGGGCTTGAACCGCGGAACTTGATCACTAGGTCCGACGCCTGGTGGTATTGATCCAGGCCGTTCACGGTGGTGTTGATCTGGGTCACATGATTCGATGCATTTTGCGCGGCTCCATTGGCGTTCTCCGCCTCGGTGTTCGCAGCCATCGCCAACTGGTTCGCTGCATCGGCCGCGCCTTGCGCCTTCCGGATGCCCGCCTGCGCCCGTTCATCAACGTCCTTGATGTAAGCGGCATTCTTGGCGTTCACTTCATCCAGTTCGCTCAAACGATCGTTGATGGGGTCAATCTGCCGCTTCACCCACTTCTTGCGGGCAAACGGATAGATGCGGCCCCAGAACCCCTCCTTCGCGGGGGTCAAAGGCTGTTCGGTCGGCATGGGGGAGGGCTGAGCTTGTGAGTCTGAAGCAGATGTCGTGGTGGTCTGGCCCGAAACTCCAGACGCTGTTCCGGTGTTGACTTGGTCCTGAGCCCAAACGGGAATTGCAATTGCAGCCGCCAACGCAAACACAGCCAATTGGCGCGGGAAGAGTTTTGTTTCACTCGCAGATGTTTTCATGAGGTTGAACCCCTTTTTGGCTCGCGGTGTTCATAATGGCTCCGCGGCATGTGAGCGCTGCTGTCCGCTCGCCCTGTTAAAAGCACGATCGCTGCCAAAAAAGGAGCCTGGCTGGTAAATCTTCTATCTAATTGAAATAAAAAGACTTAGAGTTTTTAACCTCGGTGCGGAATCGCCTCGCTTGGTGGCCTGTAAACCACTGTTTCCGCGTAATTTTTGCATCTTCGCGTAGTTTCTACGCGGTCGCGAAAGGAGGTCTTGCCTGGAATCGGCGTCCCGCCTACTTCGCGTCTAAGTGAATGAGCCGAATTTCAGGGAATGCGCCGTCCCAGTCCTGGGCAATCGTGTCGAAAATCAGCCGGAAATCGGCGCTTTCTCCCGGTTTCAGCGGTGCCGCCGAAACCGGCTCCACATCCACATAGGGCTCGCGGGTACGGATCAGGCTCAGCGCCTGGGTTTCGTTCTGAGCCACCTCATGTGCTGGATCGCGAAACAACACCTGGACCGTGATGCCAGTCACCGTGCGACTCCCCGTATTGGCGATCGAACCGTCGATGTAGGTCACTTTCCCACCGGCCAGATTCGCCGATTCGCTCATATGGAGATTGCTGATCGTCAAATTGCCTGCATAAGGATCGAGCGCCGCCGATATCGGTGTCGCCGCCGGCGCACTCTTTCCATGTTCGTAAAACAGCACCAGTCCGATCCCTACGGCCAGCACGATCACCGCCGCCACGATAATCGGCAGCCAGTTGCGCTCAGGGGCCGCCTGCGGACGAATCAATTGTGGACCTGTACTCACGAGCGCGATTGTACACCCGACATAGTTAGCCGAGCCGCCGCTGAATTCTTCAAATCGATTGCGCAGCTTTCTTCCATTTCGCATCCGCCTGCGCTGGGCCGGTTCATCCGATCGTCATCTTTTCTCTGCATCCAATGCGCACCACTGGCGTCTAAACGGCATCCGACGTATGAGGGGATCTCACCGGCCGCAGATCAGAGCCGGCAGATCTTGGCAAGTTCCACTCATCAGAAATGCAAACCAATAACGGAACCAGCAATGCGATCGAGCCGTAAATGAGTGTGATGGGAATTTGAAAGGCGGGCCACCGATGCATCCCTCACCGAACCACTTCATCGGCTCGCCGCCGACCGCTTCAGCCGCCTTTTCTCGGTCCAAGCCGGCCTCAGAGTGCGTCTACAAGGCGCTCACCGTCGCCGCGATGCTCCTGATCCTCGCCAGCATTCTCTTGGTTTAGTGGCCTTCTGCGCAGATCCGTCCACATCGCAAGAGGGCCCGCGAATGCGCGTAGTCTGATTGAGAAAGCCAAGGACCTTAATCTGACTGTCGCAAGCTAAGGGCTAAAAGCTAATAGCTGTTTCTCATCCGAACCGCGCCCGCTTCACCGAGTCCCGACAGTCCTTCCCAGCCATCTTTACCTGGATGCACATCTCCGCGAGCCGCGATAGCATGCGGTCTCCGATCCGGTCGCCCAGCGTCGGCTCGCGCGCAGCGCGCTCCGGATCGCTCAATCCGCCGCTCCCCGCCGGTAGGTCAGAGTAGTTCGTCGTAATGATCGTCGTCTGGCGGTCGTTGTAGCGCGTGTTCAGAATCAGCGCCACCGTATCCCACACCCATTCATTAGGCTTTTGCGCGCCCAGGTCGTCGAGCACCAGCACTTCGGCGGCAAACACCGGCTTCAGCAGCTCCAGCTCCGTGGTCCGCACCTCGGGGTTATAGCTGTTCTGAATGCTCTTTAGCAGTTCTCGATAATCGCAGAATAATCCCTTCGCCCCGCGTTCCCGCATCAGCCGTTGCAGCACGCCCACCGCGAGGTGCGTCTTGCCAACGCCCATTGACCCGGTAAACAGCAATCCCTTCCCGCCAGTGTCCACCGGATACTCATCCACAAAGCGCCTTGCTGTCGTCAGCGCCGCGGCCAGCGACCGGTCGGCCCCGTTGTAAATATGAAAAGTGTCCAAAGTGCAATCCTTGTACCGCGCCGGAATCTGCGCCGCATGAATCCGCCGCAGTTCCCGTTCCGCTTCCTGGCAGGTGCATTCGCGGCTCACCCAATTCCCGGCCGCATCCATCGACCGAACCAGGCCCGCTCCCTCGCAAATCGTGCAAACCGTCATCTCGTTTTCCAGCCTAGCGTACTCGCCCTCACGTGCACCCGGTGCACACCTCGTGACCGAATGTGGAAAAGGAGTGGCCTCCGCGTGAACACCCGCCTCTTTGCCCACGGCAATCTCGTTCGCTTGCACGTTTCTTTGCTCCCTCGGTTTCGTATTCCCTCGCTCCCTGTCCCTCTGCTACCTTGGAGCCTGACACTTCCTCCCCTTCGATTCATTCATTCGCCAACCCCTGCGCCATGGAGCTGCGCATTGGACCTGATCGACCGTCTCGCGGAACACAAAACGCTCGCTGCCGCGCCGCGGGAGGAGCTTGCCTGGCTCGTTGCGCATGGAAAGCTGCGCCGTCTCGAGACCGGTGAAATTCTTTCTCACAAAGGCGTCGCGGTCGAAGGCCTGTTCGTCGTGCTTTCCGGCCATCTTTCGCTTTCGGTCGATCGTGGCTCCGGTCCGCAGAAAGTCATTGACTGGCATCCCGGAGAGGTCAGTGGCATTCTTCCTTTCTCGCGATTGGCCACAGCACCCGGTGACGCCATTGCCGAAGAGCCGACCGAAGTGCTCGAGATCCTCCGTGACGACCTTCGCGCCCTCACGCGCGAGTGCTACGCCGTCACTGCCATCCTTGTCCACATCATGCTCGACCGCGCGCGCCTGTTCACCTCGAGCGATTTGCAGAACGAGAAAATGATCTCTCTCGGCAAACTCTCTGCCGGCCTGGCCCACGAGCTCAACAATCCGGCGTCCGCCATCGAGCGCAGCACTGCTTCTCTCAGCGACAGGCTCGAAGAAGCGGAATCGGCGACTCTTGCTCTCGGCTCGGCCCGCCTCAACAATGCGCAGCTCTCCGCCGTCGACGGAATTCGCAACGCCTGCCTCGCTCGCGCGCCCCAGGGTGTTCGTTCTCCCCTTCAGCAGGCTGAGCGCGAAGAGGCCATTGCAGACTGGTTGTCGGATCACGGGCTCGTCACGGCCAATTCTGACGTTCTTGCCGATACGCCCGTCACCTTCGACGCCCTCGATCAACTGGCCGCCACTGTAGATGGTCCTGCACTCGATGCCGTCATTCGCTGGGCCGCGGCGGGCTGCGCCGTGCGCGGCCTCGCCTCCGAAATTCAGGAGGCCGCCATGCGCATCTCTGGCCTTGTCATGGCCATCAAGGGATTCACGCACATGGATCAGGCAATGGTTGCTGAGCCGGTGGATCTTGGGCCAAACCTCAGCAACACCGTGGTCGTGATGCGAGCCAAGGCGCGTCAAAAATCCGCCGAAGTTGCCATCGAGTTGGAGCCGGGCCTGCCGCTGGTGCGCGGTTTTGCCGGCGAGCTGAATCAAATTTGGGGAAACCTCATTGACAATGCGCTGGATGCGATTCAGAAAGGCGGCCGGTTGCAGGTCAACGCCCGGCGCGACGGCCAGCGTGTGGTTGTGCGCATCGTCGACAACGGCCCCGGCATTCCGCCGCAAATCCTTTCGCGCATCTTCGATCCCTTCTTCACAACTAAACCCATGGGGCAGGGAACCGGTCTTGGCCTCGACATCGTCCGCCGTCTCGTTCTCCATAACGATGGCAACATCGAAGTTGACTCTAAGCCGGGCCACACGGAGTTTCGCGTCGCGCTGCCCATCGCCGATTCCCAGCCCACGGTGCCTGCGAAATGAACAAGCCGGTTCTGTTCGTCGTGGACGACGATCTACAGGTGCTCGCCGCCGTTCGCCGCGACCTCCGCTCACGTTACCGCGAAAACTACACCGTCATCAGCGCGTCGTCAGGCGAAGAAGCGCTCAGCGCGATCCGCGAGCTCAAGAGCCGCGGCGACTCTCTTGCCATGCTCATCTGCGATCAGCGCATGCCAGGCATGATGGGAAGCGAAGTGCTCGCTCAATCGCGCGCCATTTATCCGCTCGCCCGCCGCGTTCTGCTCACCGCGTACTCCGACATTGATGCCGCGGTCAAGGCCATCAACGAGGCGCACCTCGATCACTATCTCTCCAAGCCATGGCAGCCACCCGAGGAACGCCTCTATCCCGTAGTCGACGATCTGCTTGACGCCTGGCAGGCCGAATATCTGCCCGAAGCAAAGGGCCTGCGCCTCGTCGGCTTCCAGTGGTCTCCCCAATCCCACGCCATTAAGGATTTTCTCGCCAGCAACCTCATTCCGTATCGCTGGCTCGATGTCGCACGTGACGTTGACGCCCGCTCGCTGCTTGACGCGGCCGGTGTCGCCAACGAAGACCTTCCCGCGTTGTTCTTTGACGATGGTTCGCCCGTCCTGCGCAATCCCGCTCCGCGTGATGTCGCCGAGCGCCTGGGCAAACCGCTCATCGCGGCCTTCGACGTCTACGATCTCGTGATCGTCGGCGCTGGCCCCGCAGGACTTGCCGCCGCCGTGTACGGCGCTTCCGAAGGTCTGCGCACTCTCTTGCTCGACCGCCATGCTCCCGGCGGACAGGCCGGTTCAAGTTCGCGCATCGAAAACTATCTTGGATTTCCCGCCGGCGTCAGCGGCAGCGAACTCACTCGCCGCGCCATCACTCAGGCGCAGCGGCTCGGTGCCGAGTTCCTCGCGCCGCTTGAAGTCACCGGCGTTTCAATCGACGGCGGCTACAAGACCCTTTCGCTCAGCGACGGCCGCAAGATTGTCACGCGTGCCCTGCTCGCCTCGACGGGCATGTCGTATCGTGAGCATCCTGCGCCCGGCATCACGGAGCATACCGGCGCGGGTGTCTACTACGGCGCCGCCACCACTGAGGCTGCCGCGTTTCGCGATCGTCATGTGACAGTGGTTGGCGGTGGCAACTCTGCCGGCCAGGGCGCAATCTATCTCGCCCGCTACGCAACTGAAGTCGATATCGTCATTCGCCGCGACAGTCTGCGCGATACCATGTCGCAGTATCTCATCGAGCAGATCGAGAAAACTCCCAACATCCACTTGCGCCCTCAAACTGAGGTTGAAAAAGTCGAAGGCGAAGGCCGCGTCGAGAGTGTTGTCTTTAAATCCCTCATCGACGGATCGTCCGCGTCGCATCCGGCCGACGCGCTCTTCATCTTCATCGGCACGCGCCCGCGCAATGACTGGCTCCCGCCGGAAGTGCTCTGTGACGACAAGGGTTTTGTGCTGACGGGCCGCGACCTGATGGCCGCTGAAGGCTACGCGCGCATTTGGAAAGAGCCGCGCGAGCCGCTGCTCCTTGAAACCAGCGTCCACGGAGTCTTCGCTGCCGGGGATCTCCGCGCGGGCGCTATGAACCGCGTTGCCTCAGCGGTCGGCGAAGGATCGATGGTCGTCCGCCTCGTGCACGAATATCTCGCGCTCACGTAGCGTTCGCGCTTCCCACAAAGATTGTCATCCTGATCCCGCCGAGGCGGGAGAAGGATCTGCGGTTGTTTTTCTTGCTTTCAGCCCCGCCACGAAATATGGGTGCTACGTCCTGGCTTTGCTAGGGAGGGGTTCTAGCTCCGCTTGCACCGCTAACTCCGCCAGCTCCGCTGACATCAGTCGCACACCAGCGCGCCGTCCGGAAACACTTGCGCTTCGATCTCCTCGGGTTCGGCAGACTCGCCTGCCTCAATCATCGGCACAAAGAATCGCTCAACCTCGCCCAGCACTTCAGGCCCGGTCCGCGCGTGATAAATCGCCGCACGCAGCTTTGCTCCGCCGGGCACACCGTGCGTAAACCAGGTGGCAAACTGCTTCATCTTGCCCTCTGGGTCACCCATCCTCGCGTCGCGCGGCAGGTCCTTGGTCGCCTCGGCCTCGGCCAGCAGCATTTCAAAATACGCGCGGATCATCCTGTAACGATCGAGGTTCGTCGCCTTCTCGTAGCTGCCCGTCGCCGTGTACTGCGCAATCTGCCGGAAGATCCACGGATTCGCTGGCGCCGCACGCCCAATCATCACCGCGTCGCAGCCCGTCTCGGCCACCATCGCCGCCGCGTCCTCTGGCGTGCGCACGTCGCCGTTGCCCATCACCGGAATCTTCACCGCTTGCTTCACCGCGGCAATCCACTGCCACTGCGCTTGCCCGCTGTAGCCCTGCTCGCGCGTCCGCGCATGCAGCGCCAGACCGTTCAGCCCTTCGGCCTCGGCCATCTTCGCTAGCTCTACGCACACAATCTGCGAGTCGTTCCAGCCCATCCGGAACTTTACGGTGAAGGGAATCGTCACCGCCTTGCGAATCGCCTTGAAGATTTCACCGATCTTCGGCAGATCGCGCAATAGCCCCGACCCTCCATTGCAACCCACCACGCGCTTCGCCGGGCATCCCAGATTCAAGTCGACCGTATCGAAACCCGTCTCCTCGACAATCCGCGCGGCTTCGGCCAGCGTCTCAGCGTTCGATCCGAAGAGTTGCGCCCCGATCGGATGCTCATCGTCGTAAAACGTCAGGTACCGCCGCCGCTTCGTCTCCCGCATCCGCGCCAGCCCATCCGCCGACGTGAATTCGGTCATAATCAGCCCGCATCCCGACTCCACGTTGCTGATTGCCGCCGCAACCTCCGCTGCAGCCGCTCCCTCGCTAACTCGCTCCCTTGCTCCCTGTTCCCCGCGTTCTTGTTCCCTTGGTCCCTTGGTCTCTTGTTGCCTGCTGAAACTGCTCGCGTGCCGTATGAATCTCCGGAACACCGTGTCCGTCACGCCGGCCATCGGCGCCAGGACCGTTGCCGGCCGCACCACCACCGCGCCCAGCCGCACCTCCGCCGGAACCCGTGCCTCTGCGGGCATCGCGTGCTCCACTGGATTGTCCCAGTCCTTGTTGACCGTGAATCCGCGTCCTGCCATGTGCCCTATCTCGCGCCGCCGATGAACCCGGGTTCAGCACTTCACAAGCTGGAAGCTAGCAGCTAGAAGCTAATAGCTGTCTTCTCCCAGACAAACGTGAGCCCCCGCCGTGGCGGAGGCTCGTCCCATCCTGTGGGTGCCCCGGGTCTCGATTTTGAGACCTGGGAATCTCGGCTTACTTCGCCGCCGCAATCGCCTTGTCGCTCTTCGCGTACTTCCGCCGGAACCGCTCTACGCGTCCCGCCGTGTCGACCAACCGTTGTTTGCCGGTAAAGAACGGATGGCAAACCGAGCAAATTTCCACGTGAATGTCGCCCTTGTGTGTCGACCGCGTCTCAAAGTTGCTTCCGCAGGCGCACATCACCCGCACCGCGGCGTAATTGGGATGAATCTTTTCCTTCGGCATCGCTCGAAATACTCGCTTTCCCTGCAATTCGTCTCTCTCCATATTGTAGGGGGATTCGTCCGCTTGCGCAATTCCGGGGCAGGGAACTGAAAAAGCAGCTGTTAGCTCTTAACCGTTAGCTTCTAGCCCTTTGCGTCATGAGCCGCGGCCTCGGCTTAGCCATTGAATCTAACTCGCCACGACAAGCTAGCAGCTAGAAGCTAGGAGCTAGAAGCTGTTTCACCTAAAATCCCTCGACCTCACCTCCACCCTCGTCACTTCCAGCGGAACAATCCGCTGTGCCTTCACGTGAATCACGCCATCCTGGTTCTGCACCGGCCCCTCAATCCGCAAAAACCGGTTCCGCGTCACCACCAGCCGGTCGAGCTCAAAAACATCAGGCGTCAGAATCACATTCGCAATTCCTGTCTCATCCTCAACCGACAAAAATACAAATCCCTTCGCCGTGCCCGGCCTCTGCCGCGCAATCACGCATCCGGCAATCGCCACCCGCCTGCCGCTCTTCAACGCCTCCAGTTCCTTCGCTGCAAAAACTCCTTCCGCCCGCAACGCCTCGCGGTGATACGCCATCGGATGCCGCCCCGTCGTCAATCCCGTCCCCGCATAATCGGCCGCCAGCCGCTCCTCCGTCGTCATCTGCCTCAGCGGCATCACCGCCGCGTAATCCACAGAGGCTTCTCCGCCGGAATTTTTTCCGCTCCGCTCCCCTGCCGCGCCCCGCGATTCTGCCGTTGCCCCATCCTTCGGTCGCTGCGGCGACCGAAGGGTGGGAACCGCTGCCTCACGCCCAGCCTCCGCCCCTCTCAGCAGTGGCCCCACCGGTCTTCCCGCCCACTCCACCTGCCACAGTGCATCGCGCCGGTGCTCCACTTCGCCCAGCGCATTCAGCGCTCCAATCTGCGCCAGTGCAACTAATTCTTTTCGGTTCAGTTCCGGCACGCGCCGCGTCAAATCGTCAACGCTTGCAAAACCTACCGCGCCGCGCGCGGCAATCAGCGCCTCTGCCGAAGTCTG
>Ga0265325_10000624_pt1 | contig 25851 bp, 25 predicted proteins | sample 41420metaG_FD_202090 | JGI IMG/M metagenome (GOLD analysis project Ga0265325, IMG submission 202090) | Rhizosphere microbial communities from Carex aquatilis grown in University of Washington, Seatle, WA, United States - 4-14-20 metaG | ecosystem: Host-associated > Plants > Roots > Rhizosphere... | reverse complement strand
GCCCAGGCCCGCCGGATTTCCGTCCGTGTAGAGAACGTAAAGCTCCTCCTTGGGATCCTGGATGATCGTGGCAAGGGCGTCATCGGTAAGTTTACGGCGGTCAACCCAATAGTAGGCGTCTCCAACCGTGTCGTAGAGATAACGATAGAAATGAACGGGTGGGTTTACCGCCCGCATAATGGCGATCTTGCCGCGAGGCGTCGGCGGCGGAAGTGCCGACGGCTTGTTGGCCATCTCCAAAAAGGTGACGACCATTGGAATACGGCGCTTTTGGTCGTCGGTCATTCGTCAGCCCGCTTCAATCGGGGCATCGCTCGCACCCCATTCGGACCAGGAGCCATCATACAGTGAGACGTCCCGGGCCCCAGCAACGGTCAGGGCCAGCATCTCAATGGCGGCGGTGATGCCCGACCCGCACGTCGTGATTGTCGGACGATGCAGGTCGACCCCGTGGGCCTCGAAAACCTTCACGAGATCGTCGCGCGATTTCAGCGTGCCGCTCGGATTGGTGAGTTCAGTGTACGGAACATTCAAACTGCCGGGAATGTGTCCGCCGCGCGTTCCAGGCCGCGGTTCCGGTTCGATCGCCTTGAAGCGCGGAATGCCGCGTGCGTCGATCACCTGGTAGTGCTTGGTCTGAAGGTTTTCCTTCATTTGGACGAAGTCTTTCACGATGGCGTGGTCCTGGCGCGCCGTGAAATGCCTCGCAAAGGGTGATGCGCTCATGTCTTCGAGCGGCCGTCCTTCGTTACGCCACTTGGGCAATCCGCCGTCGAGCACGACGACATCCTTGTGCCCCATGGCACGCAACATCCACCACGCACGCGGCGAGGAATAGACGCCGGCGCTGTCGTAGACGACGATCAGATTGCCGTCGCCAAGTCCAAGCTTGCGCATCCGGCTCGCAAATTTTGTGGCAGGCGCGAGCATGTGGGGCAGGGGATTGTTCTCGTCCGACAAATCATCGATATCGAAGAAAATCGCGCGAGGAATGTGTGCCGCCGCATATTCGGCGCGCGGATCGCGATTGGCCTGCGGCAAGTACCAGGACGCGTCGGCGACGCGTACGTCCGGTGCGTTGATGCGGCCCGCGAGCCACTCGGTCGAAACAAGGGGCGAATCCATGGTCATTTTTCGAAGGGTACACTGATTGGACGATTTTCGGACGCCAGCCACCCCGGTACAGGCAGTCCCTTCATCCGCAGAAAATCGGGATTGAACAGCTTGCTTTGATAGCGCGTACCGTAATCACCGAGCACCGTAACGACCGTGTGACCCTTGCCCATTTCCTTCGCCATCCTGATGGCACCGGCAATGTTGATGCCTGTCGAGCCTCCCATGCACAAGCCTTCATGCTCGAGAAGATCAAAAATAATCGGCAAAGCCTCTTCGTCAGAGATTTCGTAGGCGTCATCGATCGGCGCGCCCTGCAAATTCGCGGTCACGCGGCCCTGACCGATTCCCTCGGTGATCGAGCTGCCGTGCGCGCGAAGTTCACCGGTCTTGACCCACGAATAGATGGACGCGCCAAGCGGATCGGCCGCTGCGATTTTTATCTTCGTGTTGTGATCCTTCAACGCGATTCCGACGCCGGCGAGCGTGCCACCCGTGCCGACGGCACAGGTGAAACCGTCCAGGCGGCCATTGGTTTGATGCCAGATCTCCGGACCTGTACCTTCGACATGGGCTTGGCGATTGGCGACATTGTCGAACTGGTTTGCCCAGACCGCCCCGGTTTCTTCCGTCCGGGCCAATTGCTCAGCAATGCGGCCGGAGATCTTCACATAGTTGTTGGGGTCCTTGTAGGGAACTGCTGGCACTTCGATCAGATGTGCCCCGAGCAGGCGCAAGGCGTCTTTCTTCTCCTGGCTTTGCGTTTCCGGAATGACGATGACCGTGCGAAAGCCAAGCGCGTTGCCAACGACGGCCAGCCCGATGCCGGTATTCCCGGCAGTGCCCTCGACGATCACACCTCCGGGCTTGAGCGTTCCGCGGCGTATCGCGTCACGAATGATGAAGAGCGCGGCACGATCCTTGACAGACTGTCCCGGATTCATGAACTCGGCCTTGCCGAGGATTTCGCAACCGGTGAGTTCGCTGGCACGGTTGAGCCGGATCAGAGGCGTGTTTCCGATCGCTTCAACCACGTCTTTTTTTATGTTCATTGGCCGGTATTGTTCAAAGGCCAAATCAACCTAATGGGCCCGAAAGCCGCCTTCAAGGCGGCGAAAGCGCCTTATAGGCATCGATCGCCCGCTTGCGCGCACTCGCAAGGTCAAGAATCGGTTCGGGATAGGATGTGACCGTGCTTCGCATCTCTGGCGGTGCCAGCCATGGCTTATGGATGAATTTGCTCGGCAGATGCGCGAGTTCGGGCACCCACCGGCGGACATAGTCGCCTTCCGGGTCGAATTTCTCGCCCTGAAGCACGGGATTGAAGATGCGGAAGAAAGGCGCCGCATCGGTTCCACATCCGGCTACCCACTGCCAACTGGCTGAGTTGCTGGCGAGATCAGCGTCAACAAGCGTATCCCAGAACCACTCTGCGCCACGTCGCCAGTCGATGCCGATCTGCTTCACAAGAAACGACGCGGCGATCATGCGCACCCGGTTGTGCATCCAGCCAGTTGTCCACAATTCGCGCATGCCAGCATCGACGATTGGAAAGCCGGTGCGGCCGTGGGTCCATGCGGCCAAACCGGCATCGTCAGTTGACCAAGGGAAATTGGCGAACTTCGCATCGAGCGGTTCTGCGATCATTTTCGGATTGTGGAAGAGCAGGTGATAAGAAAATTCGCGCCAGCCGATTTCCGACAGGAATTTGTCACCGTCCGGCGACGGGGGCCTGCTCGTGACGGCGTGCCAGATCTGCCGTGCTGAAATTTCACCGAAGTGCAGGTGCGGAGATAGCCGCGAGGTTCCCGCAGTAGAAGGTTCATCGCGCGACGCCGCATATTGGGTCAGACGCCCCAGAAAATCGGCGAGCCGGAATTGCGCGCTTGGCTCTCCGGGCTGCCGCGCGGCTCGCAGGCCACCTGACCAGTCAGGTTTCTTCGGCAACAAGCCCCAGTCTTCCAAATGGTCGCTCACCGCGTCGCAGCCGCCCGCCAGCATCCTGCTCGGAGGAGGCAGAGGCGCTGAAGGGTGCCATGCGCCGTATCCCGCGCGCCAGAATGGCGTGAACACCTTGAAGGGCGTCCCGGAGATCGTCTTGACCTCCCAAGGCTCACGAAGCAGCAGGCCGTTGAAGCTCTCGGCCACCATCCCGGTTTGTGCCAGGGCCGCCTTCAATCTTTGATCGCGCTGGATTGCTGCGGGTTCGTAGCACCGGTTCCAATAGACCGCGCGCGATCCGGTTTCTCTCGCGAGAGCTGGGATGACCACTTCGGCGCTCCCCCGACGCAGAAGTAGTCTTCCACCGATCTCTTCAAGACCATCGGCAAGTGACTGTAAACTTTGGTGAAGCCACCAGCGCGATGCCCCGCCGAGCCGCCACCGACCAAGACTTTCATCGTCTAGAATGTAGACGCAAGTCACCGGTTTTCCGGTCGCGATCGAAGCGGTCAGGGCGGGATTATCCGCCAGACGAAGGTCCTGTCGGAACCAGCAAATTACGGGCCTCATGGCCGGATTACGGAAACGCAGAAACTTTGGATCAACCCTCAAAGTGGTTCCGTAAACGTATTGGCGAAAGCCGTCATGCCTCCTCTGCCTGAAATGCTCTGCCTGCGGAACCGGCGGCCGTGTATGGGTAACGCAGAACGTGAGGAAACACCGGATGTATGCGCTCTACTATTTTCCCGGCAACGCCAGCCTTATGCCGCACATGCTGCGTCCCGTTCGAACTGCGGCTGGTTGATCGTGACAGCAATGCTCAGAAGAGTCCGGAATACCTAGCCCTGAACCCGACCGGACGCATCCCGGTCCTCGTTGATGACGGGCAGGCACTCTTCGAAACGGCGGCGATTTCGATGTACCTGGCCGATAGGCACCCCCAGGCCGCGCTCGCTCCGACGCTCGATTCGCCTGTGCGGGGCCAGTACTACAAATGGATGTTCCTTCTTTCGAACGCAGTGCAGACCGAATTTCGCGCCTGGTTCTATGCGCACGAATATGTCGCCGACCCGGCTTTCGTGGACTCTGTGAAGCAGGCGACAGCCGGGCGCCTGGGTCAGACTTTCGCGATGATCGGCAGGCATTTGGAGACGAACAGGTGGTTGCTGGGCGATCAGTTTTCGGCCGCCGATTTGTACTTGTTCATGCTCGTGCGCTGGGGCCGTGCCATGCCGTCACCGCCGCGCCTGATTCCCTCGCTGGCTGATCATGCCAGGCGTGTCTCGTCGCGACCTGCGGTGCGTGCGGCCATGGAGCACGAGGGCATCGCCGAGCCGTACGTCTGACGCAAGAATTCAGGCTGCAGCCTCCTGTGGTGTTGCCGGGTCGCGCAGCTCGTAGCCGCGTCCCCAGACCGTCTTGATGTAGTCCTGGGCGTCCGTGACCAGGCCGAGCTTCTTGCGCAGCTTGCAGACGAACACATCGATGATCTTTTCGTTGGGTTCATCCATGCCGCCATAGAGCTGATTGAGGATGACTTCCTTGGTCAACGTCATGCCTTTTCGCAGCGACAAAAGCTCGAGCACTTCGTATTCCTTCGTCGTCAACCCGATCTGTTCGCCGTCAACAGCGACAGTCTTGGCGTCGAGGTCGACGCTGATTTTTCCGGTCGTGATGATGGATTTGGTGTGGAGACGCGAGCGACGCAGGACCGCGCGCACGCGAGCGACGAGCTCGTCACGATGAAACGGCTTGGTGAGATAGTCGTCCGCCCCCAGTTTCAGAGCTTCCACTTTTGTTTCCTGAGAGGCATTGCCAGACAGCACCAGGACAGGCGTTTCGACGCCACACGTGCGCAGGATGCGCAGAACGTCGATCCCGGTCATGTCGGGAAGCTGCAGGTCAAGCAGGATGATGTCGTAGAGATTCTGCTTCGCCTGTCGTTCACCTTCTTCGCCAAGCGCAGCCGTCGTGACGCTGAACCGCTCGAGTTCCAGCATGCGCTGAACGCTTTGGGCGACCACGCCGTCATCTTCGATGAGTAGTACTTGCATCTGATCTGCTCCTGCGTTTCCCGAACCGAAGGAAAATCGTGGAGGGAAACATGACTGCAAGGCGGTGAGGCCGATATTGGGAGAGTCCCATAGGCAGTTCGCGAAACGGACGATTTCCGGTCTATTTTGAGGATTACGCATAATTGCTTAGGTCAAATACCGAACTGTCGGTCCATGTCGCTGCATGAGACCGTCGAGTTAGACGAGTCAGCGAATGGCGGGCAAAGCGCACTCAATCGCGCCTGCAGAGACAAATCTGGAGAATTTCCGATGACCTTGAACGTCTGCCTCATCGCGAGCGATCCGCACCATGAAAATAGCCTCAGCGCAACGCTTTCCAAGACGGGACTCGCGGTATGGACATCACGATCTGTCGATGAGTTTTGCGCCAACGTCGCTCGCCCTGGCACGCTGTGTATCGTCGTAGCTATGCCTGGTCACTCCGGACTGGAAATGGTTGAAAAACTTCGCGCGCTGCACGTCGAAACGCCGGCACTGCTGATTGTCGATACCGCGGACGCCGTCCCGGCAAAGCGGCTCGCGGACGCGAGCGTTCTCGACCTAATCGCTCAACCGGCTACGCCGCGCGATCTCTTGAGCTGGATCGAGTGTGTTTGCGTCACGCGCTTGGTTCTGACGCGCCAGCGCCTGCTTCGTGCTGAAGCGCGCCGTCAGCGTCACGAAGACTGCGCTTTGAGTCAGGTCGCGTGACCGCCAGTTCTTTCGGCAACTTCCAAATTGATCGTTAGGGGCGGCTAAGCGCCGGCCATGCCGAGCGTATGCATCGTCTCGAGCCAGCGCATTCTCTGATCCGGCGAAATCGCATTGACGCAGCCGATGAAGGTGGGCGTCTCCATCTTCACTCCCGGAAGAGAGAGTTGAGGCATGTTCGGCCTCGACGTGCATTTGGCGTCATACATCGTGCGATGCGCGAAAGCGGGCATTTCCATCGTCACGATCGTGCGGGCAGTTGGTGTCGCATGCTCCGAAGTATTGCGTCGGAAGGCTCGGCTGCGTGCGGCTTCTGCCATCAATTGCTGCAACGGCAGCGGGGCCTGATCTAGCCAAAGCGGAAATGCGATCGTGAGATGCCCCGCCCAGCGGATAAGCTCCACGGCCGCTTCCACTTCTTTCGCGATCATCTCCGGTTTCGCGTGGGGCCGAGCCAATGGGAGGACAAGCTGCCCAACATCGAGTCGGCGGATGGTGCGAGCCGATGATTGTGCGCCGCATGTGTAAGCGTCGCAGAGCGCGGCGCAAAATCGCTCCGGCCGAGGATCCGGATGGCCATTGATGACCAGTACATTGCGAGGCAGCGCGCCCACCGCAGGCGCGCGGCGTGGCGCGATCCTCTTGCAGACGCTCGACAGCGACGAGCCGAGTGCCTGGCCGATGGTCGAGAAAGCGTTGGTCCTGGATGAAGGCACAAACAGGCGATCTGTTGCATCAAGCTGCATGGTGGTTTGACTCGCTGAGAAGGGCCTGGAAGCGTTCGATATCGGTGACATCGCGGAATGCGACGAGTGTCGCGCCATTGGGCAGTCGAGCAGGAGCCAGTGCGATGATGCGGCCGTCAGGGCGTGAAACATTTCCCCACTCGCTGTAGCGCTCCGGGTTTTGCGATGTAACGGCCGACGCGACGATGTCCCAGACGCTGTCCCGGCCGATGCGTGCGACACAGAGTGCGGCGACCTTTGTGAAGTGCGGCTCATTCTCCAACTCTTCGCTGGTCAGGTGCCAGAGCTTGGCAAAGGCGCGATTGGACTGTGTCAGTCGCCCGTCCGGCTCGAAGATTGCCACCGGGTCTTCAATCGTATCTAGCGTAGCTTTCTGTACGGCCTGGAGAGACGCAATCGTTGCCTTCAACTGCAGCGGTTCGCTGACGTCCTCATAGATGAAGAACAATCCCCCGAGCAGATGCGGTTCAGCCACGACTCGCAGGCTGCGGCCGTTCGGCATGTGCCAATAATCCTCGTGGTGCTTTCCGCCATCTTCGAACTGCTCGAGGTTCTGCTTTTTCCAGGCGGCAAAGTCGCGCTGTTCGGGCAGAAGACGCGACTCGCGAAGCCGATCAAGGATTTCTCCCAGTGTCGGATGCGTGTCTAGCCAATCCTGCGGAAAACTCCACATGCGCGCGTAGAGGCTGTTGTTGCTTATCAGCTTTTGATCGGCTCCGAATACGGCGATGGCGGTCGTGATCTTGTCGAGCATGTCGGCGCCGGCGTCTGCATAGATCTGCATCCTGGCTTCCGTCCGCACAGTGTCTGTAACGTCGATAGCGGATATCGCGATCGTCTCATCCGGCAGGCGCGAGAGATTCATCGTCAAGGCGCGCCGTTCGTCTGCGGCGGTCATGTAACGCCTGGCATCAACAATGTCAGCTCCGTCACGCACCGCGTTCACGAGTTCACTTTCGGAGCGCTCAAGCATGGCATTGTTCCGGACGGCATCCTGTAAGCTGCTAGCGCCTACGAGTGACACGAATGTCGCATTGCCCCAACGCAGCTGCATGTCGGATCCACGGATCCAGACCGGAATATGAAGCGCGTCCATCGCTGCGCGGTAATCAATGTCGGCATCGCACGCCGATAGTTCGTTTAGGTAAACAATGCCGTGGTTCCGAACGCGACGTGCGCGAATGCCGGTTCTGCCGCCCATCGCATTGCTGACGGATAGCTCGAAGGGCGTACCGTCCTTGAGAAGAGTATCGAGAGACGCTGCGAGAAGCGCAGCATCGCGGCCGGTCAAACCGCTTTCGAGCATGCTGGCGCCCGCACCGTAACTGATCGGGCGGGGAAGAGTCTCACCCAGAATAACGACCGACTGCCGGGAGTCGGCGATCACCGCGTCGCGCAGTGCCAACTCGCATAACAGGTGTTGCTTGTCTCTGTTTGCGTCGATCTTGAAGTTTCCCAAACGTGCGCGCATCCACGCTGCGGAACAGCTGCAAAGTAATCCGATCAGCGCGGTCGATACGGCGAAAGCGGCGACCGTGAAGTCACCATTCGCCGGCTGGCGATGACCGGCGTAAGCGAGAACTGGCATGAACGCATGAGAAAGCCACAAAAGCGGGGAGGCGAGGAAGCTGACAAATAGAGCGAGCGCGTGCATGTTCGTGCTCCGTTACTGAGCCGTCGAGAGCGCGCGCAGCGCCCGAAGGTCGTTGAGGATCAATTGATGGGAATTCGGCACCGTAAGGACGCGTGCGTCGCGTAGCGCCGCGATCGCGCGGCACACTGTCTCGATCGTCATTCCAAGATGGTCGGCAATATCGAGTCGGCCCATCGCAAGGTCGAGCCTCTCGCCCGCCGTGACGTCTGTCCGGTCGGCGAGCCTGAGAAGGAACGACGCCAGCCGCTGTTTTGCCGTCTGACAGCCGAGAACGAACAATTGCTGCTGCGTTGCAAGAAGAGTCCTGGTCAGGAGTGAGACCAATTGCGCACGTACGGCAGGAGTCGATGACGTCAACCGTTCAAAGCTTGTGCGCGTATAGGCGGTTAAGGTGGCCGGCGTAACCGCTTCGGCGCTGTAGGGGTGTTCGGCGAATTCCCCGAAACCGATGAGCTCGCCGGGCAGGACGAAGTCTGCAATATGTCGCGCACCGTTCGGTGCATGGCGGCAGACGCGCACCATGCCGCTGATGACGCGATAGACGCGTTTGGCAGGCTCGCCTTCGAGAAAAATCGTCTCGTTGCGGTCGAAGTGCTGCCGCGTGCTGAAGGGCTGCAACTGACGCAGGTGGAAACCCAGTGACGTAGAGGCCGGACTTTCGTCACTTGCGGAAATCCCCGTCGGCTGAACGAAGTGAGTCATGGACGGGCGTTGTGTCTGTTCGCGCGCCACGCTGAGTGTCATCGGCATTTTGCTTTCCCACTGTTGCGATGCGTTCTGCATCTGTCGGAAAGCTTCGTTAATCCTTGTACGAATCAACAGCCGGGAAATCTCCCTACGCATATTCGCGTGCGGGGAGTTCGGAGAACTACTTAGAACCGAGAATTTCCGCAACGCACGTTTCAATCGCAGCACGTGAGTTCCCCTACGCTCTGCAGCGGAACTCGTCATGCGCCGGCCAAGCTGTTGGTCTCGATCGTTAAGCGCGTGCCGACGAGCGTTCGAATACGCAATGCCGTTTTGACATTTGGCAATGCCGCCTAGCGCCGGGGATGGCTCTATCGCGCATCGGTTTGCAGTACGCGGACCGGTTGAACGGAGCGCACGAAGAATGTCTGAACCCGGTTTGAATCATCCTCAGTATTTTCAGATTGGACGACTCGACTCGACGCGTTGTGTTGCGCGGGTGGCGAGGCGAACGAGTTTTGGACAGCAGAGGACAGCGTCGACAGCCGGCAGAGTTCGACGAGGTACGAAGAACACAGTCCTTTCAGCCTGGCGTTCGCTCGAATTGGGTACCAATCACATTTCGAGCTTTGGCGTTTGGAGAATCGGCAGCAGGCGCTGCGTTCGCCGCATCAACCGTAGCGGTGAGACACGCTGGCAAAAGGCGCGCCCAGTCGTGACGCATTGCAAATCGCTAGGCGTCGAACTTCGGCCCGCCGGCCGCTGAATGCGTATGTCTGGACGAACTGGAAATGCTCTTGCGCGCTCCGATCGGGTGTTGATGTCGGCTCTTGTAGTGATCCTTGTTGTAATCAGCACGACCGTCGGCGCGTCGATGATGCCCGGCTCGGGTCAGGGACTTCTGCGCACCGTCTGGATCGACCGATCCGTCGTCAAGTTGGTGCCGATCCCGCCGGGACCGTCGGCGGTTAACGCCGCCCAAGCCGGTCGCGAAGAAATACTGTCGGGGCTCCTGACGGAGCATCGCTGCCTCGCTGAAGCTTTGTACTTCGAAGCGCGGGGAGAGGGCACCGAGGGCGAGAAGGCCGTCGCCGAGGTCGTTTTCCACCGCATGGCAAACGGCAACTATGGCAACTCGATTTTTGCGGTGGTCTATGAAGGCGTCAACCGCGCGCAGTGCCAATTTTCATTTGCATGTGACGGTTCGCGCCTGCGTCCGAAGTCGGAGACCGACTGGTACGAAGCGCAGCGGCTGGCAGCGCACATATTAACGGGCCAGGTGATGTTGAGAGATGAAACCGGTGGCGCGGTCAACTACCACGCCGTCTATGTTCGTCCCAGATGGGCGCGTGAATTCATCCGCACGGCGCAGATCGGAAATCACATCTTTTATCGGGCGCAGGGCGTGAACGCAGCCGCTGCTTTGCTTGTGTTGCGCGGGTCGACCTGGTGAAAGCGCCAGCACTACTTTCTTGCAGGTGTGGCCAGGACACAAGCGTCCTTGATTTGCCGGACCAATTCGATTTCGTCGAATGGCTTGCGCAGCAGAGAGGCGGCACCCGCGTCATGCAGGCGTCCGACCAGGTGGTCACCATTTGCCGTCATCACAATCGTCGGGATTGAGACTTTGCGGCTGCGCAGGACTTCTAAGAGTTCAAGTCCCGTCATTCCCGGCATGTGCACGTCGAGCAGGAGGCAGTCGGCATTTCCGACTGCACCGCCGTCTAGATAGGCAGTGGCCGACTCGAACAGTTCGACAGAAAATCCGAACGACTCGAGGAGCAGCTTGGTGGAGTCGCGAATGCTTGCGTCGTCATCGATGACTTGGATGGTATGGCGCTTGAACATGCTCACGATAACTATCTCGCCCCGGGACATTGCGAGTCCGTAGCGTAAGAGTGCGACGTTTGAGCCGAAATACGCAGAAATGCGTAACTGTCGCTGGATCCAGACTCGTTGGATTAGGGTCAGATGAGCCGGTCCGACCTTGGCCACGAGACTGCGGCCAATCCGCAACACTCGGATGGCGTTCAATTTTCATTGATACGCATCAATGTTCGGGGCCTCCCCAACCCATACTTGAAATTCGAAACTTTCGAGGCGATTTTCACATGCGTTTTTCAAAATTCTTGATGAGTGCGGCCGCCGTTCTTGCCCTAACCACACCGGCGCTGGCTGATCCGGGAGACATCCTCGTCCGCATTCGCGGCGTGGCCGTCGTGCCGGACGTGACCGACAACTTTGCTCCGATCAAGGTCTCTGCTGACAGTCAAATCGTCCCCGAAATCGACGGAACATACTTTCTGACGAACAACATCGCGGTCGAACTTATTGCCGCGACAACCAAGCACATTGTCCGCGAAACCGGCATTCCCGGAATTCCGACCAACTCGATGCTCGGTTCCGTATGGCTGCTCCCCCCGACATTGACGGTGCAATATCACTTCGCGCCGCAGGGCACGAGCTTCCGTCCCTATGTTGGAGCGGGCGTGAACTACACGTTCATGTATAGCGCTTCTGATTCTGGTGCTCTTTCACCGGCGCATCTGAGTTATGGCGACAATTTCGGCTATGCGATTCAGGCCGGTGCGGACATTCCGATCGGCACACAGGGATTTTTCCTGAACGTCGATCTGAAGAAGATCTTCTTGTCGACAACCGTGAAGCTTGCTGGTTCGAAGTTGGGTAGCGCGAATCTCGACCCGTGGCTGATCGGCGTCGGGATCGGCGTGAAGCTCTGAACTGAGACGCAGTCGAGAGTTCTGCTGTCGCCTCGTGAACAGTAAATTCGAGTATCCGGCCGTCCGACAAGCCGTTGCGTCGGACGGTCGGGCGCCTGCCCGAAAAAAGTGTGACTTGTTCCTGCCCGCGTGTTGACGGTCAATGTTTGCGTGTCGAGTTGGTTGGTGAGGCTAGCGATCCCTACGTGCCGTGCTGTGCTTTGATCCTGTCGCTGCTTGCCCAGCCATTGTTGGCTGTCCCTGGCGTGCGCCACTTTCTTGCTCGGTTGATCCCGGAGGACCGTAGTTGTTGCGAACCATACGGCGAGGCGTCAGCTCGCTCATTTCTCGTCCGCAGCCGCATTCTCGTGCCACTTCTCGCGCTGGAACTGTTTTTGTTCAGCATAGGCACGGCTGGAGCAGTTGAAATCTTCTCGAGTCCTTCAGTGTCAAATTCCGTACTTCAAATCCCGATCTGCTCAGTTGCGTTACACCGCGCTCTGGCCGTTTTTCGTCAACATTGACACAGGTCAACATGAACATCTCGCAGATGCGAAAAGGTGCGTTCAGACTCAAAAAGCGCCACGCGTGGGAGGGGAAATGACTCTGCAACCGGGAACCGAGCAGCAGCTTGCCGGAGGGTGGCTGGCCTATTGCGCGCGGGCTCACGATGTCGAACGCGAAGAACATTCTGAGCGCGTAGCGAATGACGACGACAAGAAAAACCTGACCGAGGGACGCAGCCTTGCAAACCGCGACTGAAAATCCAATTCGTCTGGACCTCATCGTAGTTCCAGTTTTGATGCTGTTCGGGATCGGGGCCTCGCTCTTTGAAGCGATCAAGTCTCCGGACCCGCTCATGGTGATCCAGGCCTGGACGTTCCTGGCTTGCATGATCGCCATTTCGGCATTTCTGCTGCGCCGTTACGGCGGCGGCGTTCCGGCCGAAGAGCGTGGCACCTATGTCAACGATGTGGTCAAGGCCGGCGTTATCGCGTCACTGTTCTGGGGCGTAGCCGGAATGCTCGTGGGCTTGATTATCGCGCTGCAGCTCGCTTTCCCGCATGTCTTCTATTTCTCCGACTTTCCGTTCACGAACTTCGGCCGTTTGCGTCCGCTGCATACATCGGCGGTCGTGTTTGCGTTTGGCGGAAACGTCCTGATCTCGACGTCCTTCTATATCGTCCAACGTACCTGCCACGCCCGCCTCGCCGGCGGCGCGTTCGCTTGGTTCGTGTTCTGGGGCTACCAGACGTTCATCATCCTGGCGGGAACCGGCTATCTGCTTGGGATCACTCAGGGCCGCGAATATGCCGAACCGGAGTGGTACGCCGATTTGTGGCTGACCATCGTTTGGGTCACCTATCTGCTTGTGTTTCTGGGGACGATCTGGAAGCGGCGCGAAAAACACATCTACGTCGCGAACTGGTTCTTCCTCGCCTTCATTGTCACGATCGCGATGCTTCACATCGTGAACAATCTCGCCATGCCGGTTTCGTTCCTGCAGACCAAGAGCTATTCGCTGTTCTCGGGCGTGCAGGACGCGCTGACTCAGTGGTGGTACGGCCACAACGCGGTCGGTTTCTTTTTGACGGCCGGCTTCCTTGCGATCATGTACTACTTCATTCCGAAGCGTGCTAACCGGCCGGTCTATTCCTATCGCCTGTCAATCGTTCACTTCTGGACGCTGATCTTCATCTACATCTGGGCCGGCCCACATCATCTGCTCTACACCGCGCTGCCCGAATGGACGCAGACACTCGGCATGACGTTCTCCGTCATCCTGTGGATGCCGTCCTGGGGCGGCATGATCAACGGCCTTATGACGCTGTCGGGTGCATGGGACAAGCTGCGCACCGATCCCGTTCTGCGCATGCTCGTGGCGTCGGTCGCATTCTACGGCATGTCGACCTTCGAAGGCCCGGTCATGTCGATCAAGACCGTCAACGCGCTTTCTCACTATACCGACTGGACGATCGGGCACGTTCATTCCGGTGCGCTCGGTTGGGTCGGTTTCGTCAGCTTCGGCGCCATCTACTGCCTCGTGCCATGGCTGTGGAAGCGCCCGAATCTCTACTCGAATCGCCTTGTCGAGTGGCACTTCTGGGTCTCGACGCTTGGCATCGTCTTCTACGTCACCTCGATGTGGGTGGCCGGCATCATGCAGGGCCTGATGTGGCGCGCCTATAACGACTTCGGCTTCCTCGAATATTCGTTCGTCGAAACCGTCGCCGCGATGCATCCCTACTACATCATCCGCGCTTTTGGTGGGTTCCTCTATCTCGCCGGTACGCTGATCATGGTCTACAATGTTTGGCGGACAATCCGCGGCGACGTCTCCGTCACCGAGGAACACGGCACCCCAGACGCAACTCTTACCGTTCAGGGGGCGTGAGATGAATCACACTACGCTTGAGCGCAACTCCATCCTCTTGGTGGTCTGCATCCTGATCGTCGTTGCGATCGGCGGACTCGTCGAAGTTGCGCCGCTGTTCTTTGTCGAGAGCACGATCGAAAAAGTGCAGGGCATGCGACCCTACACGCCACTCGAACTTGAAGGGCGCAACATCTATGTGCGTGAAGGCTGCTACCTTTGCCACAGCCAGATGATCCGTCCGTTGCGCGACGAAGTGGAACGCTATGGCCATTACAGCCTGGCAGCCGAAAGCATGTATGACCATCCTTTCCAGTGGGGATCAAAGCGCACCGGCCCGGATCTTTCGCGCGTTGGCGGCAAGTACTCGGACGAATGGCACCGCGCGCACTTCAACGATCCGCGCTCGGTTGTACCGGAGTCTGTGATGCCGCCTTATGCGTTCCTGGCCAAGACGCCGCTCGACTATCGGGACATCCAGGACATCTTGATCGCCAATCGCACTGTCGGAGTTCCCTATACCAAGGAGATGATCGACAACGCCAAGGCCGATCTGGAAGCGCAGGCCAATCCCGACTCCGACGATGCCGCCAAACTGGCGAAGCGCTATCCCAAGGCGCAGATCCGCGACTTTGACGGCAATCCGCAGATGATCAGCGAGGCGGATGCGCTGATCGCCTACATGCAGATGCTCGGCACGTTGGTCGACTTCTCGACCTACAAGGCAGATGCGCCAGAGAACAAGAGATAAGCCATGGACGGAATCACGTACGAACAGGTTCTTGCCTTCTCCCAGAGCTGGGGTTCGGTCTACTTCATGGTCCTGTTTGCGGCTGTGTGCGCATACGCGCTGTGGCCGTCGAACAAGAAGGCCTTCAGCGACGCCGCCAACATTCCACTTGAAGACGATGAGGTATCGCCGTGAGCGATAAGGAAACAGACACCCATTCCGGCACCGAGACCACGGGTCACGAGTGGGACGGCATCAAGGAACTGAACACACCGCTGCCGCGCTGGTGGCTGGTGATCTTCTATGGCTGCATAGCCTGGGCTTTCGCCTACTGGGTGCTCATGCCGTCATGGCCGTTGTTGAACGGCTACACGCACGGCATCCTCAATCACTCGCAGCGCGAAGACGTCGCGGTCGCGGTTGGAGCTCTCAAGGCGCAGCGTCATGCCAACGAAAGCCGTCTTGTCCACGCGACGCTGCAGCAAATTCAGAACGATGCCGATCTGCAGCAATTCGCGATGGCAGAAGGCCGTTCGCTGTTCGGCGACAACTGCGCGCCGTGCCACGGTTCCGGCGGCCAAGGCGCGCACGGCTATCCCAACCTGAACGACGATGTGTGGCTGTGGGGCGGGAAGCTGGAGGATATCCAGCACACGATCACCGTCGGTGTGCGTTCGACGAGCCCCGATACAAGACAGTCGCAGATGCCAGCCTTTGGACGTGACAAGATTCTGACCGACGCTCAGATCGACGATCTGACCCAGTATGTCGTATCGATCTCGGGCAGACCGGCAGACTCGGCAGCCGTAAAGCGCGCCACAAAGCTGTTCGCCGACAATTGCTCGGCGTGCCACGGCGCGGATGGACACGGAAACAGATCGATGGGAGCTCCGAACCTGACGGATGGCGAGTGGCTCTACGGGCCGACTCCAGCCGACATTCGCGATCAGATCTGGAACGGTCATGGTGGCGTCATGCCGACATGGGCTGGCCGGCTCACCCCCGAAGAGATAAAGTCTCTGGCAGTCTATGTGCATAGCCTCGGCGGCGGTGAATAGGCGAGGGCGCGGGCATTCGCGCAACATAAATGGATAGCATCAATCTGCTTGAGCGCGCTCAGGCCGCGGAAGACAGCGGTTATAAAAGCGATGCGCGAGCGACGAATTCGGCCGCCGCCCGCAAATCGTACCAGGCGCGCATACCGATCTATCCCAAGCGCGTTCACGGCACCTATCGAAAGGTGAAGTGGGCAATCATGGTGGTCACCCTTGCCATCTACTATCTCACACCCTGGATCCGGTGGGACCGCGGTCCAGGTGCGCCGAACCAGGCCATTCTGGTCGATGTCGTGCATGAGCGGCTCTATTTCTTCTTCGTCGAAATCTGGCCGCAGGAAGTCTACTACATCACCGGCCTGCTGATCCTTTCGGCGGTTGCTCTATTCCTCGTCACGGCTTTGTTCGGCCGTCTCTGGTGCGGTTACGCCTGTCCGCAAACCGTTTGGACCGACCTCTTCATCTGGGTCGAAACCCGCATCGAAGGTGATCGGAGCGCGCGGATACGTCTGGCAGCCCAGCCCTGGACCGCAAGCAAAGTCGCAAAGCGCGTCTCGAAACACGCTGTCTGGATCCTGATCGCAATCGCGACCGGCGGTGCATGGGTCTTCTATTTTGCGGACGCACCCACACTCCTTCAGCAGTTCCTGCACGGCCAGGCGCCGTTGGTGGCTACGGCTTCGGTCGGAATTCTGGCCTTCACGACCTATTCACTCGGCGGACTGATGCGCGAGCAGGTCTGCACCTATATGTGCCCGTGGCCGCGAATCCAGGCAGCTATGACGGACAATGAAGCCCTTGCGGTTACCTACCGCCGCGACCGCGGCGAGCCGCGCAAGCCGCACAAGAAGGGACAGCCCTGGTCCGCGACCAGTAACTGCATCGACTGCCACCAATGCGTCGCGGCCTGTCCGATGGGCATCGATATTCGCGACGGCACCCAGCTCGAATGCATCAATTGCGCACTGTGCATCGACGCGTGCGACGAGATCATGGACAAGGTCGGCCTGCCGCGCGGCCTGATCGCCTATGACACCGACGCCAACGTGGAGCGGCGCGTCAAGGGCGAGAAATCGCACTTCCAGTTCATTCGTCCACGGACGATCCTCTACAGCGTCGTGATGGTGCTGGTGGGAAGCGTGATGCTCTACGGACTGTTCGCCAGATTCTCGATCGGCATCGACGCACTGAAGGATCGCAACCCGCAATTTGTGCGCCATGCCGACGGAGCTGTCCTGAACGGATACTCCGTCAAGCTTCTCAATCATGCGGACCGCACCCGCACGTTCCTGTTGTCCGTGACAGGCGCCAAACTTTCTTCGATCAAGGTGATCGGCGTTGCGGACGAGGTGATGCCGGTCCCGGTGCAGGTTGAGCCCGATCGGGTTCGCGCCGTGCGCGTTCTTCTGACGGTCGCGAAGAAAGACCTGAAATCGGGTGGCCAGCCTGTCGAGTTCCATCTGACTGACCCCGGAACGCATGAAACGGTTGTATCCCAAACAGTTTTTGTGAGCGGTGAGAATTGACATGACCCGAACCTGGACTGGCTACAACACACTGGTGACTCTTTTGGGAACGTTTGCCGTCGTGCTGGCGGTGAATGTGTTCTTCATGGTCAAGGCTTATTCGACGTTCCGCGGTGAAGACGAGCAGAAACCCTACATGCAAGGCGTCGAATACAATGAAACGCTGGAGCGTCGCGCGCTGCAGGCGCGTCTTGGCTGGACGGCCACGCTCGACGCAGCGCGGACGGGTGAGTCGGGCGTGCGTGTGGCAGTTTCACTCTCCGACCATGCCGGCGCACCGATAAACACTGTTTCGCTTTCGGCCTTGCTTAAGCACCCTTCCGACGAAGCAAAGGACCGCGTCATCACGCTGCATCGCGTTTCTTCCGGTGCCTTTGAAGGCGATGCGGCGAATGTCTCGGCAGGATTGTGGGACCTCGTCGTTTCGGCCACGAATGCACCCGCAACGCCTTTTGAGGCGACACGCCGAATATGGATACGCTGACTCAAAAGCCCGCAAATGCCTTTTCGGCCAACACGGGCCCGAAGCGTCGCGATCGCACCTCACGCGGCACGACCGTCGAACTGCTTGTGCAGGGCGCACATTGCGCCAACTGCATCGCCAAGATCGAGAAGGGGCTCGCAAAGTTCGACGACGTCCGTGAGGTCCGCTTCAATCTGTCGACAGGCAAGCTGACGGTCCGCGGCGACAGCTTGCGGCCCGCTGCACTCGTGACGCGCGTCGAAGCGCTTGGTTACAAAGCATCTCCCTTCAAGCCGTCCGAAGCCGTGTCTGCGGACGAGGAAGGCGAGCGCTTTCTGCTTCGGTGTCTGGCAGTCGCTGGTTTCGGCGTCGCGTTTGTCGTTCCGCTGACCGATTCCACCCAGGCGGTATGGTTCGGCGTCGCCGACATGGGGCCAGCCACACGCGCCGTCATCAACTGGCTCGTCGCACTGGTCGCGTGTCCCACGGCGCTCATCGCCTCGCGACCGTTCTTCCGTTCGGCTCTGCGCGGTCTTTCCGCCGGGCGCGCGAATATGGACGTTCCGATCAGTCTGGCGATCATCCTTTCGCTTGCGCTCAGCGTCTACCAATCCGTCCTGCACGGGAGCCAGACCTATTACGACGCGGCGGTCATGCTGACCTTCCTGCTTCTGATCGGCCGCTATCTGGATCTTCGCGTGAGACGCCGTGCCAGCGAGGCAGCGCGCCAGCTAGTGGCCATGCAGGCCGTCATGGTGCGGCGCCTGGACGACAAAGGCGCCATGCAGACCATCATGGCCGCCGATATCAGGCCGGGCGACCGCATCATTCTTGCGGCCGGCGAGCGGTCGCCGGTCGACGGCGTTGTGGACTGCGAGAGTGCCTTGATCGACACGTCGCTCGTGACCGGAGAGAGCGCGCCCGTTGCGCTAGCGCGGGGCCTGTCGCTGCATGCCGGATCGATCGTTCTGGACCGGCCGATTACCTTGCATGCGACCGCCGCGGTCGAGAACTCTCTCGTTGCCGACATCGCCCGACTGATTGAAGCCGGTCAACAGATCCGCAGTCGTTACGTGCGTCTCGCGGACAGGGCGGCGGCCGCATACGTGCCCACGGTCCACATCACAGCACTTGCGGTGTTCGTCGTTTGGCTGGTCTTCCTGCATGCTTCGTTCGCCACTGCGATCACGAATGCGATCGCGGTATTGATCGTGACATGTCCGTGCGCGCTGGGTCTCGCTGCGCCGGCCGTGCAGATCGTGGCCACAGGCGCGCTCTTCCGGCGTGGCATTATCGTCAAATCGGGAGATGCGCTCGAGCGCCTCGCAGAAGCGGACGTAGCGGTCTTCGACAAAACCGGCACGCTCACAACGGACCGGCTGGAGCTGAGCAACCGCAACCGGGTTTCAGATTCCGACATCCAGGACGCGGCACTTTTGGCGCGCGCCAGCCGACACCCGCTGGCGCAGGCGATTGCGCGCGCTGCCGGAGCAGGGCCCGTGGCGGAAGGCATTCAAGAAGTGGAGGGCGCAGGGCTGGAAGCAACGATCGGGGGTGCGGTGTGGCGGCTGGGCCGCGCCGACTGGGTCGGCGGCGCGATCGCGGAAGCGGCCTCGACGTCGCTTTGGCTGCGCAAGGGCAGCAGCGCGCCGATCTGCTTTCTCTTCGAGGCGCCGCTGCGTCCTGCGGCACGTGAAACGCTTGCAGCGCTCGCAAAGCGGCACATCGTGCCGCGCATCTTGTCAGGCGACCGCAGCGATGCCGTGGCAGCCATTGGAAAGGAACTTGCGATCTCGAACTGGCAGTCGGGCGTTGGGCCGAAGGAAAAAGTCGATGTCCTGAACAGCCTGAAGTCCGAAGGCCGCCACGTCCTGATGGTTGGCGATGGCATCAACGACGCCGCTGCCCTTTCGCTCGCCCATGTCTCCATGTCGCCGGCATCGGCGAGCGACGCGGCGCAATCGGCCGCCGATATCGTGTTCAACGGCGCTTCGCTGGCTCCCGTAGTGTCGGCGGTTGACGTCGCGCGTCAGTCGCGACGCAGGGTGCTCGAAAACTTTGCAGTGGCAACACTCTACAATCTTGTTGCTGTCCCTCTGGCCGCGTCTGGTATGGTCACGCCGCTGATCGCCGCAATCGCGATGGCGTCTTCGTCACTGATCGTGACGCTGAACGCCCTTCGGATATCCATACCGCGCGGTGCGGACTGAAAGGTCGATGATGGGATTGATATTGATCGCGGCCTTTGTGATCGGCACGTCTGCTCTTGGCGTTCTGCTTTGGGCGATGGCGAGCGGCCAGTATGAAGACCCGGACGGCGACGCTGCCCGCATTCTTCTGGACGACGACGAGTAGCGCTACACCGCCAGGGCGTGCCGTGCCGCAGCGGGATCCAAATACTCGTCGAACACGGCGCAAACCAGCCGCACGGCCGCACGCTCGTCGGCTGGAACGGAAATCTTCCAGCCATCGACTTTGACGAAGCCAAGCTTCTGAAGCTCTTTAAGCCGCGACATCTCGGGACTGAAGTGCTCGGGGACGAAATCCATTTGGCGAGCAAGGTCTGTCAGGTCGATCCGCAGGCTGCACATTAAGCGCTCGATGATCGCGCGGCGGATCTTGTCCTCCGGCGTGAGGGCAACACCGCGCGTGGTCGGCGGTTTTCCGGCCTTTATGAGCTCGCGATATTTGGGAACGTCGGTCTCGTTCTGAAGATAGCCTTGCGGCAGGCTGCTGATCGCAGACGCACCAATTCCGATCAATGCGGGCGCCGTATCAGTCGTATAGCCTTGGAAGTTGCGGCTGAGCACGCCGTTGCGCGCGGCGATCGCCATCGGATCGCATGGCAGAGCGAAATGATCGAGACCGATCGGTTCGTAGCCCGCCGCGATCAACGCGCTCTGGGCATGATCGAACTGGGCGATGCGTTCATCCGTCGACGGCAGGACCTTTTCGTCGATCAGTGCCATGTGCTTCTTCATGTGCGGAACATGGGCATAGCCGAAAACGGCAAGCCGATTGGGATGGAGCGACACCATCGCCTCGATAGTCTTTTCCACATGCGCGATCGTTTGGTGTGGCAGTCCATACATGATGTCGACATTCAGATTTTCGATGCCGACCGCCCGAAGCTTGTCGATCACGGACTTGGTGACATCGAAGGGCTGAATGCGGTTCACGGCGCGCTGAACGACGGGATCGATGTCCTGGACGCCGATGCTCGCCCGGTTCACTCCGGCCTTTGCCATGGCGATGATCATTTCGTCGCCAAGGCCACGCGGGTCGATCTCGACCGCAAACTCGGCATCGCGGGCGACCGGAAAGCTCTTGCGGATCTGTTCGGCAATGGCTGTGAAGTCTTCAGGCTTGAGCAGTGTCGGCGAACCGCCGCCGAAGTGAATGTGGGTTACGGGATGGTCGCTGCCCGTGATGGCCGCAACGTGTGCCAAGTCGGCGAGGATGAGTTCAAGATAGGACGCGACCGGCGTGTAGACGTTCACGACCTTGGTATGACAGCCACAGAACCAGCAGAGCGTGTCGCAAAAGGGAATGTGCACATACAGCGAGAGCGGCATCCGGGCGGGAAGCTTCCGCAGCCAGCTTTCGCCCGTCGCCGCATTCACGGCAGGACTGAAATGTGGAGCTGTCGGATAGCTCGTGTAGCGCGGTACGCGCGACGCCAACAATTCTGCGCGATGCATCTTTGTTCCCAAGATAATTGCCCCGTTCCCGGCCAACGAAGGGACAGGAACACACAAAAGAATGACGCGAATGTCAGGTGAGCGGACTGATGCAGATCAAGCCGCGCCGTGCGGGAGGAACACGCGTCAGGCCCTGCTTCGTGCTGTCCCGCGAGCCGTGGCTCGAGCGGCCGCCGACGGCGGCGTCATGGCTAAAGGCTAGAAAAGAATGGCTCCCCGGGCCGGATTCGAACCAGCGACCAACCGGTTAACAGCCGGTTGCTCTACCGCTGAGCTACCGAGGACCATGACGTGGACGCGGTGTCTAGCCTGTCTGTTTGGCGATGGCTAGACAAAAGTCTGCGCCAAAAAATCCAGCATTACAGGGATCAAAAGAAAAAAGAGGCCGGGTGTTAGCCCGGCCCCAAGGCGTTGGGTAATGGTGGGGTGTCTTCAAGGGAAGACAATGGCAGGTTGCCCGAGCAAGGTTAATAAAGCCTTAACGTGCACTATTTTGGTGCAACCTGCCGCTTTGGGGGAGGTGGAGGCCACGCCCGGAATTGAACCGGGGTTCGCGGATTTGCAGTCCGCTGCGTCACCACTCCGCCACGTGGCCTCAAGACTGTACAGAGCCGGGCGTGGGGCCCGGATTCGACGGCAGGCGGGGCCTATATCAGATGCATGCACCCGGCGACAACAAGGCGTGACAGGCTGCGCGTTGTCAGGTGTCCCGAAGGGCCCCTATAAGCGAGCGTCCTTAACGGTTCGAATCGCCATGTCCGACTATGCCGTCCAACGTTTCAACATGGTCGAGACTCAGGTCCGGCCGAACGACGTCACCGATCCGCGGATCCAAGCGGCAATGGGCTCGGTCGCACGCGAGCGGTTCGTTCCGACCGCCAGACGCGCCATTGCGTACGCGGATCTTCCCGTGGAGATCGCGCAGGGCCGCTATCTCCCCGATCCGCGCACCTTCGCCAAACTGCTGCAACTGGCGGGTGTTCAGGCGAGCGACAAGGTTCTCGATGTCGCGTGCGGTACCGGTTATTCGAGCGTCGTGATCGCGCATCTCGCCAAGTCGGTTGTCGCGCTTGAACAGGATGCGGACCTGGTTCGGATGGCGTCCGACCTTGTTCCGGCAAGCGGCGCATCGAACGTCACCGTGGTTCAGGGCGGACTGACCGAAGGTTGCAAAGCCAAAGCGCCGTTCGACGTCATTTTTATCAACGGTTCCGTCGAGGCCGTGCCGGATTCGCTGCTCAGCCAGTTGTCCGAAGGCGGCCGCCTCGCGGCGATCGTCCGGCAAGGCGCCCAGGGTCGCGCGCAGCTCTTTGTGCGCGAAAGGGGCGGCATCGGCAGTCGCGAGGATTTTGATTCCGGTACGCCGCTGCTCACCGGATTCCGCAAGGTGGTTGGATTCGTCTTTTGAGATCCCCATGTGATGGGTGGAGCAGGGGATATTCGATGAAAACGACCTTACGTTTGGCGGCGGTTTCGACGCTTGCGCTGTTGCTGGCCGAACCGTCGCTTGCTGCCCACCACAAGCCGCCGAAAGTCGCTCAGGCGACGCCGGCGCCCGCCATTGCTCCCCCCGTCGCGCAGCCACCTGCAAAGCCAAGCCTGACGCTGGATGAGGCGTTAGCGGTCGCCTATGAGACGAACCCCCAGCTAGCGGCTCAACAGGCCTCGTTGCGTGCAACGGATGAAGGTGTGGCGATCGCCAACGGCGCGTGGCGGCCGAACATCTCTGCCGGCGGCACCTATGGCTACCAGCAGTTCTACTTCACGCCGCTTACCATTCCCGGGTTCGGCACCATTTCCACCATCTCGGCACATCCGCTTCAGGGAGCCATCACGGTCACGCAATCGATCCTGCGTGGCGGCCGAACGATCGCCGAGATCCGGCGGGCCAAGGCGCTTGTACGGGCAGGCCGGGCGCAGTTGCTTGCGGCCGAGCAGACCGTGCTGCTCAGCGCGGCAACGGCTTACATGGACGTGGTGCGCGATACCGCCATTCTTGGCCTGCGCGAGCACAATGTGGACCTGCTCAAGAAACAGGAGCAGGCGACGCAGGCCCAGTTCAACGCAGGTTCTTTGACGCGAACGGACGTCGCGCAATCCGAGGCGCGCCTGGCGGCCGCACAGTCGGATCTGACCGCGGCTCAGAGCCAGCTGGAAGTCAGCCGCGCCAACTTCATGCAGGCAATCGGGCGCGCGCCGGAAACGCTCGAGCAGGAACCGGCACTGCCGCCGGCGCTGCCGACCGGCGTGGACGATTCCATCACCCTGGCGCTGAAGCAGAACCCGTCCATCGTGTCCGCCCGCGAAAACGAGCTTGCCGCAGACTTTTCGGTCGATGACGCCGTCGGCGCCATGCTCCCAACTTTGTCCGTACAAGGACAATACGGCTATTCCCAGGGCTCGCTGACTACGCCCACCGGCGGCGTGAACGTCACGGGATCCGCCAGCCATGCGCTGACGCTGACCGGCCAGTTGAACATCCCGCTCTATCAGGGTGGAGCGGAAGAGGCTGCCGTCCGCCAGGCCAAGGAACTGCACGCGCAGGCGCAACTCAACGTGCAGGTCGCAGACTTGCAGGTGCGTCAGGCCGTAGCCGCGGCATGGGCGCAGTTCGAGTCCACGGAGGCCTCCATCGCGTCCAACGAGGCGGCGGAGCGGGCAAACGAGATCGCCTTCGAAGGCGTCACCAAGGAGCAGCAGGTCGGCGGGCGAACGATTCTCGACGTTCTGAATGCCGAGCAGGAACTGTTGAATGCGTCGGTGGCTCTGGTGAGCGCAAAGCGCAACGCGGAGGTGGCTGCCTTTGCGGTGCTCGCCGCCAATGGATCGTTGACCGCCAAGAACCTTGGTCTGAAGGTGAAATTGTACGATCCGATCGAACATTACGACGATGACGAGTCGCGCTGGATCGGGCTCGGAGACTAGGAATATCCTGTCTCGTTAACTTCTTTTTTGCGTTCTAGCCGCCACTGTCTTAGGGTCATCCGGCAGTCTGAGCCGCGCGAATCCTGGAGTCTCTGTCATGGCGTCAAGCCCGCAGCACGAACCCACGATGGAGGAAATTCTCGCCTCCATCCGCAAGATCATCTCTGAGGATTCGACCGAAGCACCGCCCGCCGCCCCTGCGGCTCCAGTTGCGGCAGCGCCGGTCGCGCCACCGCCCGCCATGGAACCGGCTCCCGCCGAACCCGAAGTTGACGTTCTGGAACTGACCCAGGAGTTGCCGGAGGAGCCGGCGCCACCGCCGCCGCCCGTGCGCGCCGCGGCACCCGTGCCGCCGCCCAAGTCGGACAACGACGTCGAGTTTCAGACGATCGATGAGCCGGCCCCCGCTCCGGTCGCTTCCGATGACATTTTCTCGCCCAAGACCCGCAAGGCGTTGGACGACACGTTCTCGAACATCCCCGAAGTCGAAGAAGAGCCGGCGCCCGTCGCGCGCCCGGCTGCCGCGCCAATGATGGCAGCGATGCCGGGCAGCAGCGTTGAAGCCGTGTTCGAACGTGCCGTTACGAACGCGGTCGATCCGTTGCTTCACGAATGGATGGACAAGAACAAGACCGATCTTCTCACCGCGGTGAAACCGCTCATCCGTGAATGGATGGACGAGCACTTCCCGGCGCTGCTCGAGGGCGCGGTACGCAATGAAGTGGAACGCGTCGTGAAGGCGCGCGGCACAAAGCGCTGATCCCGTCCCACTAGGTCCGGATCAAGCCGGACCGGCCTCCTGACGATACGGTCCGGGCTTGACCCGGCCGCTCCGGCTCATCAAAACCGGCGTTCAAGAGGTCATCATGCTCGACAAGACATTCAACCCGAAGGACGTTGAAGGGCGCATTTATGCCCAATGGGAAGCGTCCGGAGCATTCCGCGCCGGCCGCAAGCCCGGTGCCGAGCCCTTCTGCATCATGATCCCGCCGCCCAATATCACCGGGCGCCTGCACATCGGTCATGCGCTCAACAACACGCTGCAGGACATATTGGCGCGCTTCGAACGCATGCGCGGCAAGGACGTGCTCTGGCAGGTCGGCACCGATCACGCCGGCATCGCTACGCAGCTTATCGTCGAGCGCCAGCTTGCCGAGCGTCAGCAGAGCCGCGTCGCGATGGGGCGCGAAAAGTTCCTCGAAGCCATCTGGAAGTGGAAGGACGAATCCGGCGGCGCAATCATCCAGCAGCTTCGGCGCCTCGGCGCATCCGCCGACTGGTCGCGCGAGCGCTTTACGATGGATGAGGGCCTGTCGCGCGCTGTTGTGAAGACATTCGTCGAATTGCATCGCCAGGGGCTGATCTACAAGGACAAGCGCCTTGTGAACTGGGATCCGCGCCTGCAAACAGCCGTCAGCGATCTCGAGGTCGAGAGCATAGAGGTGAAGGGA
>Ga0265325_10000622_pt1 | contig 25870 bp, 24 predicted proteins | sample 41420metaG_FD_202090 | JGI IMG/M metagenome (GOLD analysis project Ga0265325, IMG submission 202090) | Rhizosphere microbial communities from Carex aquatilis grown in University of Washington, Seatle, WA, United States - 4-14-20 metaG | ecosystem: Host-associated > Plants > Roots > Rhizosphere... | reverse complement strand
CGCATTTGGCTTCGCAATATTTGCCTATTTCACGCTGGTCGTCATTCGTCCCGTTCTACTTGGCGCGTGGGCGTATGCATTTCCCTACGGGATCTTCAGTCACCTCGATTGGGTTTCAACCACGGGCTACGAGTTTGGCAATTTCCACTACAATCCTGCGCACATGATCGCGATCTCGTTTTTCTTCACAACGTGTTTCGCACTTGCGTTGCATGGCTCGCTCATTCTCTCGGCGGCAAACCCCGGCAAGGGAAAGACTATGAAGACGCCTGAGCACGAGGATACGTTCTTTCGCGATTTTATAGGCTATTCGATCGGACCTCTTGGCATCCATCGCCTTGGCCTATTTCTGGCGCTGTCAGCGGTGTTCTTTAGTGCAGTCTGCATCGTGATTTCTGGGCCCTATTGGTCGCAAGCGTGGGATCAATGGTGGCTGCCGCTTTGGCAATTGGCCGATCCAGGCGGCGCAACGCCTCCACCCTATGCCGGTCCCGGACTCTGAGGAGAAATAGTCATGGCTCGCTATCACAACTTGTTCACTCAGGTTCAGGTACGATCTGCACCCGACATGGGCTTGCAGCTTCCCTTCGGAAGTTACAACCGTTCAGGCCAGCCCTTTTTCCTTCATTGGCTCGGCAAGTTCGGCAACGCGCAAATCGGTCCTGTCTATCTGGGAAACCTCGGCGTTGCGTCCCTCATCTGTGCGTTCATCGCTATTGAAGTCATTGGACTTAATATGTGGGCATCTGTCGGCTGGGACCCGGTAAAATTCATTGTCCATCTGCCGTGGCTTTCGTTAAAGCCGCCCGGTCCACAATATGGCCTTCAAATTCTCGTCCCGCTTGAAGACGGCGGTTGGTGGCAAATCGCAGGATTCTTTCTGACCGCATCGATTCTGCTTTGGTGGGCCCGCACCTATAGGCGTGCGCGCGCGTTGGGGCTTGGCACGCACGTCGCTTGGGCTTTCGCCTCAGCGATCTGGCTCTATCTTGTTTTAGGATTCATTCGACCCATCATGATGGGTAGCTGGAGCGAAGCAGTCCCCTTCGGGATTTTCCCTCATCTGGACTGGACCAACAACTTCTCGCTGTTGCACGGAAATCTTTTCTACAACCCCTTCCACTGCCTTTCGATCGCATTTCTCTACGGATCGGCGCTCCTGTTCGCCATGCATGGCGCCACAATCCTGGCGGTCGGCCGTTATGGCGGTGATCGCGAGCTCGACCAGATCGCTGATCGGGGCACAGCATCGGAGCGGGCCGGACTGTTCTGGCGCTGGACAATGGGTTTTAACGCTTCGATGGAGTCCATCCATCGCTGGGCCTGGTGGTTTGCAGTGTTGACGCCGCTCGTCGGAGGCATTGGCATTCTTTTGACTGGGACCGTGGTCGACCAGTGGCGCGAGTGGGCTGTGCTGCATCACTATGCTGTGCCTGACCAGTACATCGCGCCACCGTTACCAGACCAGCAATAATCATGTTGGCGTAACTGCGTAGCGGCCCCTGCGGCCGCTACGTCTTTGAGTTCCAGTGGCATTGAATTCGAAGTCGTTGTCATCGACTCAGCGAGTCAGAATCTGTGCCGCATCGCGCGCAAAATAGGTGAGAATCGCGCTGGCGCCGGCGCGCTTGAAACCCAACAAGCACTCGAGAATAACCCGATCGCGGTCGAACCTGCCACGTTCTATGGCTGCTACGAGCATGGAATATTCGCCAGATACCTGATAGGCGAAGGTCGGCACACCAAATGCTTCACGCACCCGAAATACGGTATCCAGGTAGGGCAGACCAGGCTTGACCATCACCTTGTCCGCGCCTTCTGCAATGTCGAGTGCAACTTCGCGCAGCGCCTCGTCGCCGTTGGCGGGATCCATTTGATAGGTGCATTTGTCGCCTTTCAGGTTTTTTGACGAGCCAACTTCCTCGCGGAAGGGTCCGTAGAATGCCGACGCGCATTTGGCCGCCTACGCCATGATGAGAGTGTTTTTGTGGCCACTTGCTTCAAGCCTCGAGCGGATGGCTCCAACGCGGCCGTCCATCATGTCCGACGGAGCGATGATATCGCAGCCTGCTTCGACCTGAACAAGCGCCTGCCGAACCAACACATCGAGGGTTTCATCGTTGGCGACATAGTCGTCGACCAAAAGCCCGTCATGACCGTGGTTGGTATAGGGGTCCAATGCAACGTCGCAAAGCACGCCAATTTCAGGAACTGCGTCCTTTATGGCGCGGACCGCGCGGCAAACCAGATTGCCAGCGTTTGTCGCTTCACGCCCATCTTCTGTGCGCAGCGATGTCTCGGTGTAGGGGAAAAGTGCGACAACCGGTATACCCAGTCTAGCGGCCTCTTTGGCTGCGCCAACTGCGAGATCGACTGACAACCTCTAGACGCCGGGCATTGACGAAACCGGCTCTTTCTTCTTGTCCCCATCAATGCTGAAGAGAGGCCATAGAGGGTCAGCAGCGGAAAGCGTGGCTTCCGCAACTAGGCGGCGCGTCCAATCACGACTGCGCAAGCGGCGAAGGCGCGCGGTGGAAAATTGGCTCATGACTTGTCACTCAGCGGTGCAGGCGCATCAAAAAAGACCGCGTCGTTAAGAACAATCAGACCGCTTCGTGCAAGGTCGTCCGCAATCCAAGCTCGCTCCAGCGCTTGAGATATATGCGAAACCAGGGCGCGTAGCTCTGCGGCCGGGCATCGATGTCCTCTCTTAGCTCCGCTAGCGAAGCCCAGCGGGTCTCCATGACCTCGTCTGGGTTTGGCATGAGCCGTAATTGTTCCTTATCAGCCCAGCCTTGGAAAACCTGAACGCGCTCATGCTCGAAGAGTCCTTGGGTGACAGGAGTGGCATAGGTGAGTACGCCGGTGGAAAACAGGTGCGAGCGAAACCCAAGCTCCTCAAAGATACGGCGCTCCGCAGCGTGCTTAAGCCGCTCACCCCAATAGGGATGGGTGCAGCAGGTGTTCGCCCATTGTCCTCCGCAATGATACTTTGAAACCGCACGTCTCTGGAGCAGCATTTCCGAACCGCAGAGGACAAATATAGACACAGCCAAATGAAGCGTGCCTTGACTGTGCGCCTTCATTTTCTCGATCGGGAATAGGCCTCCATCTTCGGCGACGGCCGGAATCAAGCTCCACGTTCGTATGCGCAGGGGGTCGGGTGATGGATTGAGGCGAATTGGAATTGCTCCTCTTTCTGCCAGGCCTGAGAGATGGGCCTATCCAGCGCTTTCTCCGCGTCAAGCCGCGACGTCAACGCGCGCGAGAGCGCAGCGCGACCAGATGTCCGACAGCGCCGACACGAGCCGGTCAATATCCGCGTCTGAGTGCAATGGCGACGGAGTAAATCTCAAACGTTCCGTGCCGCGCGGCACAGTCGGATAATTTATGGGCTGAACATAGATCCCATGGTTCTCAAGAAGCCAATCGCTGATCATCTTGCACTTCTTTGGATCGCCGACCATTACGGGAATGATATGACTCGGATTGTCGAGCATTGGGATCCCGATGGCCTGCAGGCGACGGCGGACCTTCGCAACCCGCTCCTGATGGTGCGCGCGTTCGACCTGGCTGACCTTGAGGTGCGCGATGCTCGTCATCGCACCGGCTGCGACAGCTGGCGGCAGTGCAGAAGTAAATATAAACCCAGACGCGAAGCTGCGAACAAAGTCACACAGATCAGCTGATGCAGCAATGTAGCCGCCCATCACACCGAACGCCTTGGCCAAGGTCCCTTCAATAACTGTGACCCGATCCATCAGACCCTCGCGTTCTGCGATGCCGCCGCCGTGGGGTCCGTAAAGCCCCACCGCATGGACCTCGTCCAGATAGGTCATGGCACCATGGCGCTCAGCGACGTCGCAGATCTCGCCGATCGGCGCTATGTCACCATCCATCGAATAGACGGACTCGAACGCGACCAATTTTGGCCGTGCGGGGTCGAGTTCAGAAAGTTTGCGGTCCAGGTCTTCCGGGCTGTTATGCTTGAAGAGCTTGCACTCCGCCCGACTGTGACGAATGCCCTCGATCATCGAGGCGTGATTGAGAGCATCTGAGAGCACAGCGCAGTTAGGCATTTTGGCGGCCAATGTGCCCAGTGCCGCCCAGTTCGAAACATAGCCAGACGTAAAGAGTAGGGCGGCTTCCTTGCGATGCAGGTCCGCAAGTTCCTGCTCGAGTAGGACATGGTAATGGTTCGTGCCCGAAATGTTTCGCGTACCGCCGGCACCAGCACCGCACTTATCCAGCGCCGCGTGCATCGACGCAATCACAGCCTTATTTTGGCCCATCCCCAAATAGTCGTTTGAGCACCATACCGTCACATTTTGCGTTGTGTCCCCATCATGACGTGTCGCAGCCGGAAAATTGCCTGCATGTCTCTCAAGATCGGCAAAGACGCGATAGCGACCCTCTTGACGCAGTTTTTCCAGCTCACTGGCAAAAAACGACTGGTAATTCATAACTCTATCTCCTCTGCTGTAACGCGGTTTTCCTGATAACTATGAGGCCTTATCGACAACTTTCGACGCCGGATGTGCCCAGCGCCAAAGTGCGGCGTCTGGGAGCGGCAAAATCATAAAAAGGTGTTCAACGATGGCCAGAACCAGCAGCGCAAACAGCAATGCGTAGCCGGTGGACCCGCCGGAGTTTGCACCAAGAGCCCTTTGTCCAAACGTGAATGCGGCAAACGCCGACGCAAAAACAGAAACCGGAAAAAGCAGGTTGAACTTCCGCTTGCGAAAGTAGCTCTTGAGATAGGTTAGTCTCACGGGCAGGAACTCGTCCGTCAGGTTCGGTACACCCAAAAATATGTTGAGCTTCGCGCTTATGCGCATCGCCATCAAAACGAGGAAGGCCGATGTTCCAGACTGGTTGGGGGCGTGCCAAGTCAGCGCCACGACGCCGACAGCGGCAACAAGAATTGCGATTTCATGATAGATCAGCGTTTCGAGTGCGAGGATGAAGCGATGCCACCCTTTCGCGCCAGGAGGACAGACTGTCGTGCGTGGCCCAGTCACCAACCCCATTAGAAAGCTCATTTCGATCCAGCCCCAGCAGGCCAGCGCGCTCAGAAATGCGGTATAAGCGCCAAGCACGCTTGTATTCCAGGCGCTCTGTACAATTCCGTAGGCCGCTAAGAGCAATACAACCGTTGCGCCAAACAAGCTCCAGCCGAATGTTCGTTCGTGCAGTCCGCAGAGAAACATTATGACGCCTGTACTCAGCCACCAGGCAAGCGTGACGAAAAGAAAGGCGATGCTGAGCTCCGTCATGCGGCTACCATGCAGGAGCTAGGCGGACGGTATCGGGCAGCGAATTCGCCTGCGTCGGCAAAAAATACAGCTGTGCAAATGTCAGGGCGAGCCGGCCCAAAAGGATTGCGCGCCAGAGAAGCGAAATTAAACCTCCTTTTGCCTTCGCTTTTTCCATGGCCTCGGAGAGACTTCGCATCCGTTCCATGGCCGAGCGGAATTTGAAGCTGTCCGTATCAAGCGTGAGAGGAAAAACCTGCTTTGTAATCTCCGAGCAGATTTTGAAAACACGATAGTCATAGACTGTCGGATCAAGACCTAGCGCCGCGTGGAATGCCGGCCGCGTGTGATCGCGCACATACATTGTGGCGTACACGGACAACAGGAAAAACCGAATCCACAGCTTGTTCGCTCCCCCAAGGAGAGAGGGGTCCGACCGCAGGAGAAGCGCGAACGCTTCACCGTGCCGGAATTCGTCTTGGCACCAGTTTTTAAACCAGTTGAAAATCGGATGAAAACGGAGCTCGGGATGCCGCTCTAACTGACGATAGATCGCAATGTAGCGGGCATAGCCGATCTTCTCAGATAGATAGACGGCATAGAAGATGAACTTCGGTTTGAAGAACGTGTACCTCTTGGCTTTTGTTAGAAAGCCAAGATCAACACCGATGCCATAGTCTTTCAGCGTTTCGTTGATGAAGCCGGCGTGTCGCGATTCATCGCGCGCCAGGAATTTGAATAGTGCGGCGACGTCAGGATTCTTTGAACGCTTGGCGATCTCTGCGTAAAGAACACAGCCAGAAAATTCCGACGTCAGTGAGCTGACCAGAAAGTCAACGAACTCCTTGCGTAGACCGCTGGGGAGCTCCTCGAGCGTCTCTTCAAATCGTTCGCTCCGCCTAAAATGATTGCGGTTCGGATCACTCGCCATCTCACGCAGCAAGGCGTCCCATTCCGCGCGAACAGTTCCGACATCAATTTTATCCAATGCGGCATAGTCTGTCGTATAAAAGCGCGGGCTCAGTACTGTTTCCCGCAGTGCCAGACCCATTGTATCGAGATTGACGCCGTCCGGTACGCCGATTGGCATAGCGCTCATATTAAGCCCCGCGGTGTGAAGCTCACTTCATAAAGGCTATTCACCTGGAACCGGGCGAGGAGCTTGATCCATGTTCGACGCAGCAAGCCGGCGCGGGTGATTATCGCTCTTCTGTGTTCGACCAGCTTTTGGCCGAACACGACTTGAATCGGTGCTCCCAGCACTTGGACCATGTCACCGGGGCCAATCTCCCAATCTGTTTGGAGATCCACATGCGCATGAAACGCGTCATGCGTTTGTTCGATTTCAACAGTGCAGGGTACCTGTCGCATCCGTGCAGTCACTACGAACCAGCCTTTGCGGGTCCAAAGAACTTTAAAAACACCGCTTTGTTGCCCGGCCCAAAGTCCCCAAGGCTGATGCGAGCGCCGGTGGATTTGTCGCTCATGGTGATCCGATTGTCGGTCCAGCGTGCGAGTTCAAAGACGGGCGGCGCAGCGACACCGCGCTTTGTGCGTTCGTACATGAGGCTGTTCAGTACGGCGCGCACAAACCCGTCGCGTTCGCGCAGTTGCGGAAGTTCTCGACCGCTCGTGGCGTCAAATACCCGAACGTGTCCACCGTAAACGGAAACGCCGTCATGCTCGTCGATAAACGCCAACTCGCGTGTTTGAGCAGGGGAACCGGATCGGGCATCACTGAACGGAACAATGGGCGAGTAGTGTTTGTTGATCTGAATAATACCGACGCCGACGACTGTGGTCAGCACCAGAAGTCCAGCGCCGATCAAAGCGGCCGCGGGAAAGGGCTTTTCATCCAAAGAACTCAAAGGCTTAACTCCTGAGCTGTGAGGGTGGCTCCGAAAGTTAAGTGTAAACTAAAAGATACAGTTTACTATGTCAATTAAATTAGACGATCGTTTTGTCTAAAAAGCGAGCGCCGGTGGAGAGACATTATATCTGCCGCCAACGCTTCACCTCGGCGACGGCCACCCCTCTCTCTATTGCCGTCTAGGTCAGAAGTCCGGCCGTCATAGTTGACCCCTTCGTCGGACCGTCTCCGGCAACCATGATCTTTGGACGGCGATGAGTTGACTGCTGTGATTTGACGACGGGTACGATCGAAGGTGCTGCCGAAAGAGAGGAACTCAGCAATCCGCCAACCTGCTGCACGTTAGGGATCGAACGGAGCATGGGAGAAGGACTGCGAAGCCGCCAAGGGCGCACATGTGGCCAAAGCGCCAAATAAGGAACGCGGTCGGGGCCCATAAGAGAAAGCGGGATATCTCCCCTTCCACCGGCGCGCACGGCCAAATCGACCGACTGAATCGCTGCGAACGGGAAGTTAAATGTGGTGGGGAGAGCCACGCCAATGCGCATCACGACACGACGATTCGTGATCGTATAGACACTGGTGCGCGCAGACAGGATCGACAAAAGTGAGAGGAGCCCGAGGCCCGCACCGACAAATGGCAGCAGAGAAATAGCGGACAAAAGTGCTCCGCTAGCGTGACCGTTTTCAGCGACGTGCACGCCGTAGCGCCACAGCATAAGCAAGACGAAGTAGCCTGCGATCATTCGAACATGAAAGACATCCTTGGCCAATCCCCACCAATTCGGTGCTCCCTGCCAGAGGATACGCTCGCCGTCAGGCAGTTCTTCGGGCAAGCCCCAGACTGGCTCAACCGCGTAGTCGTCATGTGTCGCGCTCACAGCACTGGCTCCGAACGAGATGGAAAGGCGTAGAGAAAGCCACCTCCGAAATAAGCCGTGACCCGTTCTTCCTCGTAGAGAGTTACCTGGTCCGGGCTTGAGAGCCGGGGTACATCAGAAAATTGAGCTCCAGTGATCGCATCCACACGCACTTGACGCTTGGTCTTGTCAATGACGGCCATCATCATCGGAAGAAGGACGGTCTGGCCGCCATCATTCAGGGCGACCTCCAAATACCGGACCATCCATTCCGCTCGATCGACCCACACGTCCTTTACGGTGCCCGCAACCTTTCCATCTGCGCCGAGAACAGACATGCCGCGCGGATCTGCGTCGGCCTTCGCAACTGAAAAATCGGTGGCGGCCCGCATCGGAACAATTCTGGGAGCGCCGTGTGCGGTCCGCTCGGGCACTTTTGCACGCTCGGCATAGGACGCAGGACCAATTCCATCAATCATGGGATTTCCCGTCGGCACGAGAGGCGAGCCCGGCGCGATGGCAGACCTGCGGGCCGCGATTGTGCGGCGATCTCGATTGTTGTTTGGAACGGAGTACTCTCCTCCACCCGCCAAATGAAAGGTCTTCGGCAGTGCCATAAAGAGCAGGCCGCCTGCCGAACGGACGCGACCACTAGGATCTTCCTCCAGCGGATAGCCTTCCCGCCGATCCTCACGACGCAGATAAAATACAAGAGTCAGAAAAAATCCGAAGAACAGAAAAACTGAGACCAGTGCAAAGTCTATCCCAGAGTGTGCGACATTCATGACATCCTCCACGCAAATGAATTCAAGTCGAACTTTGCGCCAAACCAAACTCCTTGTTCGGAGCCAAATTGGCACTTGGGCGAGCTAGCGGTCCGATCGCTACGAGACTGGCCAATAACAGAACAATCTCGATGTAATAAACCGTCCCATACCCGGTCGCACGATCCGCAAGCGCTGGACCAAAGTGCCCATGCAATGCAAGGCCCGTCACGACATCTCGAATAATGCCTGCCAAACCAATGGCGAGACCGGCGCCAGTTGCCTGAACAGCACCCCAGGCCCCAAGAGCCAGACCGCATCGATTCATGGTGTCGATGCCCATCGCGGCCGTGAGTGTGCCGACTGAAAACATGCCCATTCCAAAGCCGATCAGGAACGTACCGATACGAAATAGGAGTGGCGACCCTAAAGGCGCCGCCATCAGCACAAGCACGAATGCTGGCAGCCCGGTGAGCAGTCCATACGCCGCCAATCGACACGCATCCCATCCTCTAGTGAGCGCGCGCGCAGCGACGGCGAACGCGACTAGAGAGCCAATCGCCATAACGGCGGTCAGCATTGTCGTTTGCGCAACCGGCAGATGAAGAATTTCGCCGCCATAAGGTTCGAGCAGAGTGTCCTGCATCGCAAACGCCACGGTGCCGAGTCCAACGGCCAGCAAAAATCGACGGGCGTTCGGTATTGCCGAAAAATTCCACCATTCCCGAAGAAAGTCAGGCGAATTGTCAGAACTGCGACCAAACGTCAGGGACGGATTGCGAGCCTCCTGTTTCCAAAGCGCGATAACATTGAACGTCATGGTCAGCAGCGCGGCGCCCTGGACGACTTGGATCAAGCGCAACGGCGTAAACTTGCTGAGTAGCAGCCCAAACACAAAGCCGCTTACCACCATTCCCAGCAACAGCATCGAGTACATTAGAGCGACAACGCGAGGCCGAACTTCTTCAGATGCCAAGTCGGTCGCGAGTGCCAGGCCTGCCGTTTGGGTTGTCTGCAGTCCCGCGCCGATGAGCAAAAAGGCGAGAGCAGCAGCGACTTGTCCCACCACCACGGGGGCATGGTTGTCGCCGGACAGCACCAGCAGTGCGAACGGCATAAAAGCAAGGCCACCAAACTGAAGCAGCGTTCCAAACCACATATACGGCACACGACGCCATCCAAGCACCGAGCGATGCGTGTCAGACTTGAAGCCAACCAAAGCTCGAAATGGCGCAAATATGAGGGGTAAACCAATCATCATCGAGACCAGTGTGGTGGTCACACCCAACTCGACGATCATAACGCGATTCAGAGTTCCAATTGTCAGAGTTATTGCCATGCCGACGGAAACCTGAAAAAGCGACAGTCGCAGCAGACGAGAAAGTGGCAGTGCCGCGGTACCTGCGTCCGCGAACGGCAGAAAATCTGCACTTATGCGCGTCCAAACCTTTCCGCGAAGAGCCGTAAATGCTGTCATTTGCGAACGAGCTCCACCGCATGACTGACATAGAATCCATTTGTGACTTTGGCGCTTCGTGCCACTTGCCAATCAGATAACGTTGGCTCTACGACAATACGTTGACGAAGCCCCTCCACGTGGACAGGCACAATCGCTGGAGCCCGGTTGGAACGCGGGAATATTCGTCCGACCGCGTGCATTGCCGTCAAAGCGGGTGTCCGCGGCGCCACGGTGAACACAATCGATTTCGACGTTCGCGCAGCCAATTTAGACAGCGAAACAATGATGTCGCTCGTATCGTAGTGAATGAGCGAATCCATTGCGATAACGTGATCGATATCTCCGAAGTCGGGATCCAGCATGTCACCGACGCGAAAGTCTATCGCTCCGTCGGGAACGTCTTGCGGCAAACGTTGACAAGCAATCTCAATCAAGCTCGCAGAAACGTCGACCGCTATGATTTCTGCGCCGCGGCGAGCAGCCTCGCAAGAAAGAGCGCCGGTGCCACAACCTGCATCAAGAATTCGGCAACCCAGAAGGTCTGATGGCAACCAGCTTAAGAGAAGTGTCCGCATCCGATTGCGTCCCGCTCTTACCGTTGCGCGAATCTTGCTGACCGGTGCGTCCGATGTCAGCTGCTTCCAGGCGTCGAAAGCAGTTCGTTCGAAATAGGTCTCAAGAGCTTGACGTCGCTCGTTATAAGTCGTTGCGGACATTAGTCAAATCCCAGAAAGTCAAATATGTCGCGATCCTTCATTGGCGTCGCATCAAAGGACTTGTCACCGGCCAGCAGAGATGCGGCCAGGCGAAGATATTCATTGAGTACCTTGTCGAGCTCCGGAGACTGTTCCATCTCAAACAGCGTCGACTTCTTCAGCCTGGACTTTCGAATCACATCCAGTTGCGGGAAGTGCGCGACACGATCTATGCCGATTGCGGCATTGAACCGATCAATTTCATCGGTATTTTCGCTGCGGTTTGCGATGACTCCCCCGAGTCGCACGTCATAATTCTTTGACTTCGCCTTAATGGCGGCAACGATGCGGTTCATTGCGAAAATCGAGTCGAAATCGTTCGCCGTGACAACCAGCGCTCTTTCGGCATGCTGAAGCGGTGCAGCAAAGCCGCCACACACGACGTCTCCGAGGACATCAAAAATCACCACGTCCGTGTCTTCGAGCAGGTGGTGTTCCTTGAGCAACTTTACCGTCTGGCCAACAACATACCCGCCACAACCTGTCCCGGCCGGCGGACCGCCTGCCTCGACGCACATCACCCCATTGTAGCCGGCATATACGTAATCTTCGGGGCGGAGTTCTTCGCTGTGAAAATTCACTTGCTCCAATACGTCGATTACGGTTGGTACCAATTTCTTCGTTAACGTGAAGGTTGAGTCATGTTTGGGATCGCAGCCGATCTGCAGCACCCGCTTGCCGAGTTTGGAGAATGCCGCCGACAGGTTTGATGACGTTGTCGATTTTCCGATTCCACCCTTGCCATAGATCGCAAAAACTTTGGCGCCTTCGATCTTTACATTCGGATCGAGCTTCACCTGCACGCTCCCCTCGCCGTCGTCCTTGCGGTGCAATGCACGGGGCAGATCTAGAACGGTCATTGTTCAATCCCTCTCACTTATTCCGCCGCCATGGGCGCCAGGCCTTCCAGACGGTCTTCGATTTCATCGCCAGCTTCGCGCAAGGCCTGCAAAGTTACGGCGTCGGGTGTCCAATATTTGCGCTCGTGCGCTTCGAGCAAGCGATTTGCCATGCGGGCTGATGCCTTTGGATTCAACTCCATGAGTCGATTCCGCATGGCCTCATCAAGTACGAATGTCTCGCTGATCTGCTGATAAATCCAAGGGGCGACCTGCTCGGTAGTTGCCGACCAACCCATTGTATTTGTCACCTGAGCTTCAATCTGACGAACACCTTCATAACCATGCTTGAGCAAAGCGTCGTACCAACGTGGATTTAACATTCGGGTGCGCGTTTCGAGCGTGACCTGTTCGGCCAAGGTGCGGACCTTAGCGTCGCCCTGAGTCTGGTCGCCGAGATACACGGCAATCTGTTCGCCCTTTGCGCGGCGTACGGCGCGACTGATCCCGCCCAGAGTGTCGACGTAGTGGTCGATTGTGGTGACGCCGAGCTCGAGCGAATCAAGATTTTGGTAGGCAAGATCCACTGTTTTAAGAGTGTTCAGGAGTAGCGCTGGCTGCTTCGATGGCCGGCCAGTTTTTCCATACGCAAAGCATTTGCGATTTTGGTAGGCGTCGGCAAGCTCGTTGCCATCGGTCCAGCACCCAGCGTCGATCAGAAGATTCACGTTGGCGCCGTATGCCCCATCGGCGTTGGAAAATACACGCAATGACGCGGTTTCTAAGTCGCATCCAAGTTCCGCCGCGTGGGCAAGCGTATGCTTGCGAATGAAGTTCATCTCGAGCGGCTCGTCTGCCGTGGCAGCGAGAAACGCCGCTTCGGCCAAAAGCTTTGTTTGAAGAGGCAGCAAGTCCCTGAAGATGCCCGACACCGTTGTTATGACGTCAATCCGCGGACGGCCGAGTTGCGATAATGGTATCAGCTCGGCTCCGCAGAGCCTGCCATAGCTGTCAAAGCGAGGTTGGGCGCCCATAAGCGCCAAAACTTGACCAATCTGAGCGCCCTCGCTCTTCAAATTGTCCGTGCCCCATAGCACAAAGGCAATACTCTCGGGCGTTGCAGCATTCTCGGAAGCGTGGCGTTCGAGCAGTCTCTGCGCCTGGCGCGTCGCGTCGCGCATGGCAAACGAGCTGGGAATCCGGAATGGATCAAAGCCATGCAAGTTCCGTCCAGTCGGAAGTATTTCTGGTGAGCGCAACAAGTCACCGCCCGGAGCAGGAGGTGTGAATCCCCCATCAAGAGCATGAAGCAGCCCGGGTAGCTCCGCGTCCTTGGCCAGATGTCTTGCAGCGTTTTCCAGTGCTCGGAATAGGGTGGCTGTGCTCTCGGATGCAGGCAATCCGCTGAGTGCCGCAGCTTGCTTGGCCGAACTTCCGCTTACGAGGGCTTCGATGGAGGCGAGTGCAGGTGACGGACGATCATGAGAGCTCGCAATTGCCAACAAAACTTCTGCGCGCGATGACGCCGAAATCGGTTCACCGACGGTGTGAAGGCCTTCTGGAATCAGTGTCTGCTCGTACTCATAAAGTCGTGCTGATAAAGATGAAATTACTCTCTCGCAATCGCCCCAATCATCGTCGTCCCCAGTTACCGCGAGGGCGGTTGCTTGTTCGCGGATCACCGCGACGAGTTCTTCCCGGCCATCTCTCCTAGCTGGTGGACTAGCGTGCCAACTGTCGAGCGATGCTTTGAGATCGAGTAAGCCCTTGTAAAGTCCCGAGTGCACGACAGGCGGGGTCAGATAACTGATAAGTGTTGCTCCCGCGCGCCGTTTCGCAATTGCTCCTTCAGAGGGATTATTTGCAGCGTACAAGTAGAGGTTCGGCAGATCGCCAATCAGCCGATCTGGCCAACACTGCGCCGATAGCCCGACATGCTTGCCGGGCATGAATTCCACCGCGCCATGGGTTCCAAAGTGCAGCACCGCATGTGCCGAGAAGTCCTTGCGCAGAAAGCTGTAAAAGGCAGCAAATGCGTGGGTCGGCGCAAAGCTCTTTTCAAACAACAGCCGCATCGGGTCGCCCTCGTATCCGAAGCTGGGCTGCAGGCCAACGAAGATGTTTCCAAATTGCGCGCCGAGCACAAAGAGCGAGCGCCCGTCCGTCAGGGTACGGCCGGGCGCTGCACCCCATTGACGTTCAATTGCAGCCAAGTGTTGGGTACGGCGCACATGATCGTCTACAGGTATGCGTGCGTGAACATTCGCGTCCGTGCCGAAGACGCCCGAATTGCCCACCAAAATGCGCTCGCGCAAATCATCGACGTCTCGAGGAACCTCGACGCTATAGCCTGCGTGCTTCAACGCTTTTAGCGTGTTGAACAACGAAGCGAAAACCGACAGATAAGCAGCAGATCCAGCCGCCCCGGAATTTGGCGGGAAGTTAAACAACACAATCGCAATTCTTCGATTTTCTCGGGCTTCTTTGCGCAATTCGATGAGCCGGGCTACGCGTGACGCAAGTGCATCTGCTCTCTCCGCGCAGGGCTGCATTTTTGGCGCGCTGTCTTTGAGCTCAAACCTGCAATGCCTGTCACAACCACTGCATGCTTCACCGCCGCAATCGGAACGGCCGCCAAAGATTATCGGAGCCGTAGCACCATCCAGCTCGGGAATCGCAACCATGATGGTTGATTCCACGGGCGTGAGCCCGACGCTTGATGACGCCCACTGCTCCAATGTCTGGAACTCAACCGGCTGTGCAGCGATGTACGGAACATCCAGTTGAGACAGAACTTCCTGGGCTGCAGTCGAATCATTGTAGGCAGGTCCCCCGACGAGCGAGAAACCCGTGAGGGATACAATCGCATCGACCTGGCGCTTGCCGTCTTTGGTGAAAAATTTGTGCACTGCGGGACGTGAGTCCAGTCCACTCGCAAATGCTGGGATAGTGCGAAGCCCCCGAGACTCTAACGCTGCAATCACGCCATCATAGTGGGCAGTATCGCCCGCCAAAACGTAGGATCTCATCACCAGGAGGCCGACGGTTCCGACGGGTTTCTTCGGGGCCGGCAAGGCGCTGGTATGTTCGGCGATCTTGAGCTGCAGTTGAGGGTGGTAGAGTCCGATTTCAGGATATTCGGCTGGCAATTGCGCTTCGGTGGATCCTCTTAGGGACTTACGCGGCCCGTCCGCGTATCTGTTTGCCAGGAAACGCACCATGTTGGCGATGTTTGCTTCCGAGCCGGCCATCCAATACTGCATCGTCAAAAAATAGGCGCGCACGTCTTGGGCCTTGCCCGGGATGAGCCGCAGAATTTTTGGCAGGCGCCGCAACATTGCCATTTGGCTGGCGCCGGTCGTCGCGCTCATGCCGTTTGCTTCAGGTTTACCCCGCAACTTCTTGATGAGAGACAAGAATCCCTTTTGCGGCTTGTCCATTCGGAATGACCCAAGCTTCGTCAACTTAACGAGCTCGGCTGCCGACATGGCTACCACCATGGCATCGCAGTTCTCGCGACGGGCTTCGAGCGCCGGCTGAATCGCCCGGATGTGGTCTTCTAGAAACAGCATCGTCGCAATCACAATGTTGGCGCGTGCGATGTCCGCCTTACACCGTTCCAGCGCGGCTGGATTGTTCTCCCATTCTGCAGCCGCGTGCAGCGTCAAGATAAAGTCGGCGTCGGGGCAGCATAGTGTTGTGCGCGCGCGCGACACCACATGCGCAAGGTGCATGTCGAGTGTCACAATGGCGACCCGCATCAACGGGCGCTCAGCGGGCAAAATGGGATTTTGCGTCATACAACGTTCCCAATTCGATCACGGAAAGTCCGTGGTCATTCGCAAATTGTTCGGTATTTCGCCGCGCTTTGCCGCGCACGAAAAACGGTATTTTCTTGAGCTCCAACTCCGCTTCGTCGGCCCAGATTGGTCGGCCGTGAGAAGCCGGTAAAAGAACGGCAGGCTCAGTTTCGGGTGCACGCGATCGCGTTTGGCTGCCGAGATGGGAGGCCCCAGCCTTATCATTGAATTCGAAATCGTCGCGGAACATCTGCAGGAGGTGTTCTTCCAATCCCATGACGAGAGGGTGTACCCAGGTGTCGAAGATCACGTTTGCGCCTTCAAATCCCATCTGCGGCGAGTAGCGCGCAGGAAAGTCCTGAACATGAACGGGGGCAGAGATCACCGCACACGCGATTCCGAGTCGTTTCGCGATATGCCTTTCCATCTGCGTTCCCAAAACCAATTCGGGCTGCAACTGGGAAATCTTGGCTTCAATTTCCAGATAGTCGTCGCTTATCAACGCCTCGACGCCGTGGCGCTCGGCAGCAGCTCGAACATCGCGGGCAAATTCGCGATTGTAAGCTCCAATGCCAACGACTTTAAAACCCAACTCGTCAGACGCGATTCGTGCAGCTGCAATGGCATGCGTCGCATCGCCAAACACAAAGACGCGCTTCCCCGTAAGGTAGGTCGAGTCTACGGACCGCGACCACCACGGCAGACGTGAAGCATCCACTGCGAGAGCAGGGTCGACCTCGGCAATTTGTGCAACCTCCTTGATGAAGTCGTGTGTGGCTCCGTAGCCGATCGGTACCGTTCGCACACAGGGTTGATTGAACGTCTTCTCAAGCCACTTCGCTGCTCCCTCACCGGTCTCGGGGTAGAGAACGATATTGAAATCCGCCTCACCAATACCGGCGATATCCTCGGGTCCGGCGCCCATTGGCGCCACCAGCGATACGTCTACGCCCATCGTCGCCAGCAGACGGGTCACTTCGACAACATCGTCGCGATGACGGAATCCCAGCGCCGTTGGTCCCAACAGATTGCAACGAGGCCTGCGACCCTTACGTGGAGCAGGTTTGCGCAATGGGTCTGCCAGCTGGCGAACGATTTGATAGAAGGTCTCGTTCGCCGCCCAGTTTTCCTTCTTGGAATATGACGGGAGTTCCAAGTTCACAACTGGAATGGGTAGACCCAAGGCACGGGATAACCCCCCCGGATCATCCTGGATCAGTTCTGCAGTGCAAGATGCGCCGACCAACATGGCTTTGGGCCGGAAGCGGCTGAACGCGTCCAACGCAGCGCTCTTGAATAGTTGCGCCGTATCACTTCCAAGATCACGCGCCTGAAATGTCGTATAGGTTACCGGCGGACGTCGATTTCGTCGCTCAATCATCGTGAAGAGGAGATCGGCGTAAGTGTCGCCCTGAGGCGCGTGCAGCACATAGTGAACGTCATTCATGGCCGTCGCGACGCGCATCGCGCCGACATGCGTAGGCCCTTCATACGTCCAGACCGTCAGCTTCATGGATCAACTTTCAGGCGTGCACGCCGCACCAGTGGACGCGCGAACAATTCAGCAAGATCGCCCGCTTGTTCGAACCCGTGCACCGGCGAGAAGACGAGCTCGATAGACCATTTGGTCGCCAAACCTTCTGCTTCCAGCGGGTTGGCAAGTCCTAGACCGCAAATCGTCAAGTCGGGCCGCTCCGCCCGACAGCGCTCGAGCTGTTTGTCGACATCCTGGCCTTCGCTCAAACGGGTGCCGCTCGGCAACAACTCGAGCTCTGCCGCGAGGTGCTGCGCATGAAGATAGGGTGCGCCTACCTCGACCGGAATCATGCCCAGTTCACGGGCAAGGAATCGCGACAAGGGGATCTCGAGTTGAGAATCGGGAAAGAAGAAAACGCGTTTGCCAGACAGCTCAGCCTTGCTGCGTTCGATGGCACGTTTGGCGCGTTCGCGGCCGGGCGCAACACAGCGGCGAAAAGCCAGTTCATCGATTCCAAAGTGTTCGGCAGCGGCTTTGAGCCATGCAGTCGTGCCCTCTGCGCCGAATGGAAACAAAGCAGGGAGGCGTGTTGCGCCGCGTACTTCGAGCGCTCGCATCGTGTCGGCCAAAAAGGGTTGAGCCAAAAGGACTGCCGTGTTTGGCCCGACGGGCGTCAGCTCCGTAGATTTGCGGGCCGGTAGAAACGAAACAGAAGCGATACCAAGTTCGTCAAACAGCCTACGGAACTGGTCTTCCACCACGTCGGGTAGAGATCCTACGACCAGCAGCGACTTTTGGGCTTTGACGCCTTCGTCAGGCATGTGCGTGACGAGTGACGCCAAACATGCGTCTTCACCCTGTGTAAAAGTGGTTTCAATTCCACTGCCCGAGTAGCTCAGCACACGCACATTTGGAAGATGCTTCGCCGAGAGACGTTGTGAAGCGCGCGAGAGGTCAAGTTTGATGACTTCAGACGGACAGGAGCCAACAAGAAACAGTAGTTTGATGTCGGGACGGCGCTGGAGAAGGCGATCGACGATTGCATCGAGCTCATCGTTCGCGTCTGCGAGACCAGCAAGGTCGCGTTCCTCCATGATTGCAGTGGCGAACCGCGGCTCCGCGAATACCATAACACCGGCCGCCGACTGCAGGAGGTGGGCGCATGTACGCGACCCAATCACCAAGAAAAACGCATCCTGAATTTTTCGATGCAGCCAGATTATTCCAGTCAGCCCGCAAAAGACTTCCCGTTGACCTCGCTGTCTAAGAATCGGGCGCGCACCCAATTCCGCGCCGCAGGCCGACTCGGGAGTCGTCGCGATGGCGAGTTCGGTCATCCTGCTGCGCCTTTCGCAAAAGCGCTGGACGATTCCAGCCGCGCTGCTCGAAGCTTTAGGATGAATTGCGCAGCATTGACTGCGTATGCCGCGTACGCGGCCAGCGCGAGCACCATTCGTTCCGTAGGTGTGCCCTGGTCCAGCAAGACCGCGGCCAGATACGACGTGTGAAGCGCAATAACCAGCATGCTGACTGCGTCTTCCCAAAAGAAAGCCGCTGCAAAGAGGTACTTCCCAAATACTTTCTTTTCCCAGATCGAGCCTGTGATCATGATCGTGTAGAGTACGAAGGTCTTGACGATCACTGATGCTGTCGCAATGGCGTACCCATTTCCGCTGAGAAGGTAGTTCACCACAAGGCAAAGGCTCGCCAGAAAGATCGCAAACTGGATAGGTGCAAGAACTCCCTGCACTTTGGTCCAGACGGTCGCATCGCGGCGCTGACGTTCTTGAGGCGAGTAAAGTGGCCTGTGGCTGGCGGCGGCACCGCTTCTGGGTACAGTATTTACGCTTGCAGCATCGTAGAACGCGCACGGCGCGATGATGTCGATGAGCGCGTCAATTACTCTTTGAGGGATGCTGGGTTCAGCGCCAACTGCTGAATCGTAGCCGATCGCGTTGCTGCCATTCGATGCCCGATCAACCGACAATTCATGCCAATTCCAAGGATTTGTGCTCAAGGCGGGCCTCGTAAAGCCGTGACATCGCGAATGCAGGCTAAAGCGAGGGCCAGCATTATGTCAATCTGATGGAACGTCAAAATATATTGACACACCCGCTAATGACTGGCACAAATCCCCAGAGCCTGTGCACATGTGTAAGGCTGGCTTTACGTCTCACGCCGAATGCGGTTAACATTTCGGGCGAGAGCAAGGGATCGAGGCAGAAAGCCGGAAAAACAAGAAACAGTAATGTCCGACGGCATTGCAGGTGGGTAGGGTCAACCCCTTCTGCAAACTGCACAAACGGGATTTCTACCCGCTGGGATGGGAGGTGTAATGTGCCTAGCTTGTTGGACACTAGAGATTCGGATTGCAACGAAATTGGACGAAATGTTCGCGAAGTCCCTACCGATGGTTGCGACTCCGAACTGGACTGGTCACAGGGGTTGGCCGCGCTTCATTCACCAACACGTGGCACTGGAGAGGCCTCGGGATCACTTTTAACAAAAGTCATAGAAGGAGAAATAATTCCTAAACTCATGCTTGCGCACCGAAGCGCGCAAGTTGCCAAATTGCCGAACAGGTCGACCGACGACCTCTCGGACTCGGGCACCAGCGAAACCTTCGCCGAATTGGTGCTGACCCACGAAGCGACGGAGATTGTTGAGAAAATCGAGATATTGTTGAAGCGCGGCATCACGCTCCAACACATCTTTATCGACTTGCTGGCGCCCGTTTCGCGCATGTTGGGCAGCTTTTGGGAGGAAGACCGGTGCACATTTGCGGATGTCACTATCGGCGTCGCCCGTCTCCACCAAGTTCTGCATGAGATCAGTCGCCGAGAATCGGATGGACTTGAGCGAGTACATCCGCGTGGGCGAATCTTTCTTGCGCCCTCGCCTGGTGAGCAACATACCTTTGGGCTTTCGATGCTCGAAGAATTCTTCCTGCACGCAGGCTGGGAAACCGCATGCAACCGGAGTGCGTCGGCCCAGTCAATTCTGAGCACAGCTGCGTCGGAGCGGCTCGACATCATAGGCTTTTCAATTGCATCAACGGAATTTCTTGGATCCCTGAACGACTTGATCCTCCGAGCCCGCGCCGTTTCGAGGAACCGTGACGTTACAGTCTTCGTTGGGGGCAGAATTTTCACCGATCACCCCCAACTTGCGGCAAGCATCGTTGGCGCTACGGTGGTGTCAGACGGTGTCCGCGCGGTACAAATCGCGGAAACGATGTTATCAGGAGAACCACGCTCAGGCGGGGTAGAGAGGCGGATATAAAATGCGGCAAGCAATTGACTGAGATGCAATCGATTAAAGGTGTTTCCCAATTCAAGTGGCCACGCGAGAGCGTCGGCGACATTGATGCAGATACGGCCGCGCGCCTCCTGGCCGCATCGAGCGATGTCGCCATCGTTATTGATCGTGAGGGAACAATTCGCGACGTCGCAGTGTCCAATTCCGACCTGCTGTTGGATGGCTTCAGTGACGTTATCGAACGTCGTTGGGTTGATACTGTGGCAGTTGAAAGTCGCCGTAAGGTAGAAGAGATGCTGCGCGAAGCATCTGCCGGTCGTGACTGGCGCTGGCGCGAAGTAAACCAACTTTCTGCACGTGGCTCGATTCCTCTCAAATACGTGGCCTTAAATGCTGGTCCTGAAGGACACGTGATCGCACTTGGCCGCGATTTGCGAAGCGTTGCGTCTTTGCAGCAGCGCCTGCTTCAGGCGCAGCAAACTATGGAGCGTGACTATGTGCGTTTGCGGCAGGCCGAAGCACGTTATCGGGTGCTTTTCCAGATTGCGTCTGAAGCAGTGTTAATTGTGGATCAGGCCACCAAAAAAGTCGTCGAGGCGAATCCGGCTGCTGGAAACTTGTTGGGTGTGGTTCATACGTCGCTGCATGGCCAGTCATTTGGCAAACTCTTTCATGCCGAAGCGCGCGATGCCGCAGTCGCTCTTCTTGCCGATGGCCACAGCGGGGCTCAATCGGAACCTGTGCGAGTGCGGCTCGCTGATGGACGTAACGACTATGTGGCCAGTGCCTCTCTATTTCGACAGGATGGCATCGCACATGTTTTGGTACGTCTTTCATCGGTTCTGACAAGCGCTCCAGCAGCTGACAGCGAAACAAAGCAACGACTTCTGCAGGTCCTAAACAGAATACCGGACGCCTTTGTCGTGACGGACGACGCATTGAACATCGTCGACTGCAACATTGCGTTCCTGGAGCTGACGCAGATCGCAACTCTCGAGACCGCAAGGGGGCTTCCTTTAGGCCGATTTGTCGGCCGGCCTGGAGTTGATCTCACCGTGCTTTCGGCCAATCTGCGGGAACATGGCTGGGTGCGGAATTTTGGCACCATCGTGAATTCAGTTTATAGCGTAGAAGAACAGGTCGAGCTTTCGGCGGTTACAGTAAGAGTAGGCTTGGAGGTGTTCAACGGCTTTGTAATCCGCGCTTCGAAGCGAGATTTCGCGCAGCCGACGGAAGAGCGGCACGAATTGCCGAGAACAGCCGAGCAGCTTACGCAACTTGTCGGCAGGGTTTCGCTGCGCGAGATTGTCGGCGAGACAACGGACGTTATCGAAAGAATGTGCATTGAAGCCGCGCTCAATCTGACCGGCAACAATCGGGCGTCGGCCGCTGAGATCCTCGGCCTCAGTCGGCAGAGCCTGTACTCAAAGCTGAACAGATTTGGACTTGGGAACTACGAGACAGACGCATCGGACGATAATTGACGCGGACGCCGACGAAAAAATTGCGAAATTGAGTGTCCAATAAGTTGACAGTCTAATTATGTCAATTCAAACTGACACTCATGGCCGAAACGCAGATAAACCTTGCCTCGCCGCTGCCGCAGCCGTCCGCCGTGTTGGAGCTTTTTAAGCCGATCACCTGGTTTCCCCCAATGTGGGCGTTCATGTGCGGCGTGGTCTCTTCCGGAGCCTCGCTAGACGCGCATTGGTCGCTGCTGGTGGGAGGCGTCGTCCTGGCGGGTCCGCTGGTCTGCGCGACGAGCCAAGCAGTCAACGATTGGTATGATCGCCACGTTGATGCGATCAACGAACCAAATCGGCCCATACCTTCCGGGCGAATACCAGGTCGATGGGGATTGTGGATCGCGATCCTATGGACCGCTGTGTCGCTCGCATTCTCAACGACGCTCGGGATCTGGGTTTTTTGGGCTGCATCGCTAGGGCTGTTGCTGTCATGGGCCTACAGCGCGCCTCCGCTTCGGCTCAAGCAAAGCGGCTGGTTCGGTCCTGCGGCAGTTGCCGTCTGCTACGAGGGCGTGACGTGGTTCACCGGAACGGCGGTTATGACCGGAGCGTTGCCGAACTGGCGAATCCTGTTTCTTGCCGCAAGCTACAGCGTTGGAGCGCACGGCATCATGACGCTGAACGACTTTAAAGCGATCGATGGAGACCAAAAGACGGGAATCCGGTCCCTGCCTGTAGAGTTAGGCGCTGACAACGCCGCGCTTGTCGCCTGCGCAATGATGGCTGTGCCGCAATTCGTCGTTGTCGTTCGTCTTTTGGCTTGGGAGCGGCCGATCTATGCTCTGCTCGTTGGGACGTCTCTGCTTGTGCAATTCGCACTGATGACGAGATTGTTGCGCGATCCGCGCAAATTCGCCCCTTGGTACAATGCAACCGGCACGACGCTCTTCGTCATCGGAATGCTGATCTCGGCACTCGGCGTGAGAACTATTTCGGGAGCATGAGGATGGATCGAAAATACCTGGGTTGGCTGAGCATCGTTCGTCTTGGCATTGTACAAAGCGCGATTGGCGCGATCGTCGTGCTCACCACGTCGATCCTGAATCGGGTAATGGTTGTTGAACTGGCTCTTCCTGCCAGCCTACCGGCACTCCTCGTTGCATGGCACTATGCGGTGCAGCTCTCCCGTCCGAAGTGGGGTCACCGAACCGACGGCCTGCAAACGCGCACACGTGTGATCATTTATGGCATGGGGACGCTCGCGCTGGGCGCGCTGCTTGCGGCGAATGCCACGGTCAGCATGACCGTTAACCCGCTCTTAGGAACTATTTTGGGCGTCGTTGCCTATGCCATGATCGGCGGGGGCGTTGCGGCGAGCGGCACATCGCTTCTCGCGCTGATGGCAGCGCGCGTGGCGCAGGAACGCCGACCCGCTGCTGCTTCCATCACTTGGGTGATGATGATCCTGGGCATAGTCTTTACGGCCGGTGTTTCCGGCGCAACGCTTGATCCCTACTCGCCTCAGAGACTTGTTCTGGTCGCTTCTGCGGTCGCTGGAATCGCATTTGTCGCCACGCTGCTAGCAGTCTGGGGTGTCGAAACTCGTCTCACCATTAACGATCTCGATCCGGCGGTACCGGCGGCATCCTTTCGTGAGTCTTTGCGAGAAATCTGGCACGAAAAACTTGCGCGAGAATTCACTCTCTTCGTCTTCATTTCTATGCTCGCTTACAGCGCGCAGGAATTGATCCTCGAGCCTTACGCTGGCCTGGTGTTCGGATTCACTCTCGGAAAATCCACGCAGCTATCCGGGTATCAGCATGGCGGCGTTTTGGTCGGCATGGTTTTGGTTGGGTTCTTGGGAACGTTGTTGCGCGGCGACCGGACCACTTGGCTGAAAGGAAGCATTGTCTTTGGCTGTGTCGCGTCCGCTGCCGCACTTGTGGCGCTCGTCGTTGCTGGCGTCCTCCGCCCGATGCTTCCACTAGCACCAATTGTGTTTGGCTTGGGCTTCGCTAACGGCATGTTCGCGGTTTCCGCAATCGGATTGATGATGTCATTCGCCGGAGCCGGCCGCCAATCGCGTGAAGGTGTTCGAATGGGAGTGTGGGGAGCGGCTCAGGCAATGGCTTTCGCGTTTGGAGGTTTTGCCGGTGCTGCCGGGCTTGATCTTATGCGCCATCTAACGACATCCCTGCCGTTGGCCTTCGCAACGGTTTTTTTGTCGGAAGCTCTCATATTTCTCGGGGCGGCTTTATTTGCCATGCGGCTCGCCCCCGCCAGGAACTCTGAAACGATTTTGCCCTCCAGATTGGCCGCGGGATCCGCCGCATGAGCGAAATTTTCGACGTTGTCGTAGTGGGCGGCGGACCAAGCGGAGCAACAGCTGCGGACGATTTGGCGCGGCGAGGTCGAAAAGTGGCTCTTTTGGATCGAGCCGGACGCATCAAGCCGTGCGGCGGCGCCATTCCGCCCAGATTGATTCGTGATTTTGATATTCCGGAAAGCTTGGTCGTGGCTCGGGCTAAGTCAGCGCGGATAGTTGCGCCATCTGCACGCACGGTGGAAATGCCAATCGAGGGCGGCTTTGTGGCAATGGTCGATCGCGGCGACTTTGACGAGTGGCTGAGACAGAGGGCATGCGCTTCCGGTGTTGTCCGCTTGTCAGGGACATTTGAATCTATTGAGCGCAACGAAAACGGTCTGCCTGTCGTGGTTTATCGGCCAACAGGTTCGGCGCCGCGCGATGAACTGATCCGGATCGGCGCTCGCAGCGTCATCGGCGCGGATGGCGCAAATTCCGCCGTTGCGCGTGCCGCGTTTCGTCCAGACCGCGGGCACAAAAACGTCTTCGCCTATCACGAAATTGTCCGCTCGCCGTCAGGCGTCCATAAGGATTTTGATGGAACGCGCTGCGACATCTACTACGAGGGTCAACTGTCGCCAGATTTTTATGCCTGGATATTCCCGCATGGGGATACCGCCAGCGTCGGTGTTGGCAGCGCCAGAAAGGGTTTTTCTCTTCGCAACGCCGTCAAAGACCTGCGTGCACGTTCGGGACTTTCAGATTGCGAAACAATTCGAATGGAAGGCGCGCCAATTCCGCTACGTCCGCGCAAGCGCTGGGACAATGGGCGCGATATTGTGCTTGCCGGCGATGCTGCGGGCGTTGTAGCTCCCGCCTCCGGCGAAGGAATTTACTACGCAATGTGCGGCGGCAGGCTTGCTGCTGATGCGATCGATGAATACCTCGTTACCGGGATGTCACGAGCGCTGGGACAGGCGCGCAAGCGCTTCATGAAGGCTCATGGCCTCGTGTTCTGGGTTCTGGGGGTCATGCAGTACTTTTGGTACAGCAGCGACAAACGGCGCGAGCGTTTCGTCAAAATGTGCGCGGATCCCGATGTCCAAAGGCTTACGTGGGAAGCCTATATGAACAAGGAGCTTGTGCGCGCCAGGCCAGGCGCGCACGTACGGATATTTTTCAATGACCTTGGCCACCTGTTCGGTGTGGCGAAGACGTGAACATGCAACGAAAGATGCGCTGGCGGGCCATTGGCATCGCGGCGGGTGCGGCCGTGCTGGTTGCCCTATTGGGTAGTACGCTGACGGATCTAGGAGCCTGGTATCAAAACCTAAGAGAGCCGTCCTGGAAGCCGCCTGATGCGGCGTTCGGATTAGTCTGGACGGTCATCTTCTCCCTGACGGCTCTCGCCGGCTATTTGGCCTGGTGTGCCGAGCCCAAAGAGTCCGGACGGCAACTGATAGTCGGCATGTTCTCAATCAACGGATTCCTGAACATCTGCTGGAGCCTTGTTTTCTTCAAACTGCGCAGACCCGACTGGGCGCTTGTCGAAGTGGGTTTTCTTTGGTTTTCGATCTTGGTGCTGATGTTTATGGTGATGCGGCGATCTTTTTCCGCAAGCCTGTTACTTCTTCCCTATTTGGGCTGGGTGGGAATCGCTGCGGCCCTCAACTACCAAGTCGTCGTCTTGAATGGGCCTTTTGCATGAAGACGGACACCAATTGCGATGACTGACTTGCTTCACTCGGGGCACGTTGTCGAT
>Ga0265325_10000621_pt1 | contig 25881 bp, 24 predicted proteins | sample 41420metaG_FD_202090 | JGI IMG/M metagenome (GOLD analysis project Ga0265325, IMG submission 202090) | Rhizosphere microbial communities from Carex aquatilis grown in University of Washington, Seatle, WA, United States - 4-14-20 metaG | ecosystem: Host-associated > Plants > Roots > Rhizosphere... | reverse complement strand
ACGCTTCCTCGTGGTCATGGTTGCCCTCCCAAAGGGTCAAAAGGTCGATCTCGCAATCAACCTCTTACCATGACCACCCGCGCCTTTCCACTAAAGACGCTTTTGCACACAAGTCAGCACACTACCGGACCGGCGCGGTCAAGAGGGGGGGGTGGCACCGACCAAGAGCAGTACCGCTACACGAAACGGGGGTGGTGCCCCGTGGCCAGCAGTTTGTATTCGAGACGCTTCGGCGTGCGGATCGGCCAGAAACATTCACCTGACTAGACGACACCACAGCCGTCATTGGACGGCGTTGAAGGAAAGGAAGAGAGATGCAAAGGACGAACCAACCGGGCGCGAGCCCCAAGAGCTTGTTTGCCAGTCTGCTTGCCGGATTTGCACAACCAGGCGGCGGCGGAAGCGGTGGCAACGGGCACGGCAACCGCGCACGCAGCGCATCGCTCCGCTCGGTGCGCTTGGCCTGTGCCGCACGGTGCGCCGCCAGTCCTTTCGGAATGACCGGCTCGGCGGGCGCCTCGACCAGCTGGACCGTCCACCTCACCCTTCCGCCGCGCCTACGAATGCCGACCGGGGTTACTTCCCGGTCCGGTGCCGCCTGAGCTACATCATCGGGCGCCACCGGCGTCAGTTGCACAATCAATTGTCCGGCGGCAAGGAGATACCGATTAATGCGCCGCGCATCCTGCTTCGCGCCTTTGAGGAAGGGTAGCCGCTCGCGCGCATAGTCCAGCATGGCGACCGCCAGGGGCGTGCGCTGCGGGCCCTGATGCGCTGGCTTACCAGCGTTCTCGATGGCCGTTCGCTGCCGGCGCACTGCTTGCTCAGCCTCCGTCGCGGAGGCCAGTCCGGACAAATAGACGTCTTGTCCGCGTATGCGCAAGCGCACGGACCAGCCCTTGCCTTCGCGATAGGGTGTCGCGGTAGGCTTAGCCATGGCGCACCTCCTGGGAAACCGGGACGCCGGAGTGCACTTTCGGGAACAACGAAATGGAACGACGGGCCGCCTCGGCGGCTGAAAGTAGGAAACGATTCACGACACAACTCCTCAAAATGGAGTTGCGTGTAAGTCCCGCCGTTTAGCCTTTTCTGCGCGGTGGAGCGCGGTGTTCCGCAGTGGTGCGCCGTGGCAAACCTGCGTCACTGTCAGAAACACCGCCAGAACCGGCCAAAAAGAAAGGGCCCTTGCGGGCCCTGGCTTTTGGCACCCCTTGCTAACTTGTGGTTAGCAAGAGGAGTTTGTTCTGGTGGCCAGGGGCGGAATCGAACCGTCGACACGCGGATTTTCAGTCCGCTGCTCTACCAACTGAGCTACCTGGCCGGAAGGTCGCGCATTATAGCCAATTCCGCGACTGACCGCTAAAAATAAGTGGCCCCGCCGAAGCGGGGCCACTCTCTCTGCGTTATGGGATTGCTGGCTTAGTGCGCCGACCCCGTCGTCGCACCAACACCAGTTTCCGAACGGATCTGTTGATCAGCGTACAAGGCCCGTTCCTTCTGCGCTTGCGCGCTGGTGTCCAGCTTCGAGACCAGCCAAATGATGAAGAAGGCGGCGGGCATCGAGAAGATGGCGGCGGAGTCGTAGGGGAACCAGGCCGAACCCTTCGGGTTGCCCATCACCGCCACCCACACCGAGTTCGAGCCGATGGTGAGGATGGTCGCCAGGGCCAGACCGGAATAGCCGCCAACCACAGCGCCACGGGTGGTGCAGTTCTTCCACAACACCGACATGAACAGCACCGGGAAATTACCCGAGCAGGCAACAGTGAAGGCCAGCATCACCATGTAGGCGACGTTCTGCTTCTCGAACGAGATACCCAGCACGACGGCGACGATGCCGAGGATCACCACCGTGATCCGTGAGGCACGCAGTTCGGTTGCCGAATCGACGTTGCCATGGCGCCAGACGGACGCATAGAGGTCATGCGACACCGCCGAGGCGCCCGACAGCGTCAGGCCGGATACCACTGCCAGAATGGTCGCAAACGCCACTGCGGAGATGAATCCGTAGAAGACGTTGCCTCCCACAGCCTTGGCCAACAGTACGGCGGGCATATTGTTGCCGCCGTTCAGGCACTGCCCCAGCGCACCTTTGCAGTCCGCAACCGGCGTCGCGAAGAAGGTCGAAGCGTCGGTGATCAGGAACACCGTGGCGCCGAAGCCGATGATGAAGGTCAGGATGTAGAAGTAGCCGATCCAGGTCGTCGCCCAGGCCACCGACTTGCGGGCCTCTTTGGCGTTGGGCACGGTGAAGAAGCGCTGCAGGATGTGTGGCAGTCCGGCGGTGCCGAACATCAGCGCCATGCCGACCGAGATCGCCGAGATCGGATCCTTGATCAGCGCGCCGGGGCTCATGATCGCGTCGTGCTTGGGATGCAGTTCGACCGCCTTGGTAAACAGCGCCTCGGGCGAGAAGCCGAACTGGAACAGCACAGCCAGGGCCATGAAAGTGGCGCCACCGAGCAACATGCAGGCCTTGATGATCTGCACCCAGGTGGTGGCCGTCATGCCGCCGAACAGCACGTACATCAGCATGATGACACCAACGAGGATCTCGGCAACGATGTAGTCAAGGCCGAACAGCACCTTGATCAACTGGCCGGCACCGACCATCTGGGCGATCATGTAGAAGGCCACGACCACCAGGGTACCGATGGCCGCGAACGTGCGCGTCGGCGTCTGGGCAAAACGATAAGTCGCCACGTCGGCAAATGTGAACTTGCCGAGGTTACGCAGGCGCTCAGCCATCAGGAAGGTGATGACGGGCCAGCCAACCAGCCAGCCGATCGAGAAGATCAGGCCGTCGAAGCCGTTGCCGAACACCAGGGCCGAAATACCCAGGAACGACGCCGCCGACATGTAGTCGCCGGCGATCGCCAGACCATTCTGAAAGCCGGTGATGCCACCGCCGGCGGTGTAGAAATCGGCCGCCGTCTTGGTCTTTGACGCCGCCCACTTGGTGATGAACAGTGTGATGCCGACAAAGATGGCGAACATCACGATGGCCGTCACATTGACTTCCTGCTTGACGGTCTGACCAGCATCAGGACCGGCTGCGTACACAATGCCGGCGACAGCCAATGCCGCAACGGCGGCAACAATGCGATTGATGGGTTTCATGTTACTTCCGCGCCTCCGCAACGATTTCGGCGTTAGTGTCGTCGAACTCGCTGTTCGCCCGACGCACGTAGATCCAGGTGATCAGAATGGTGAAGGCGATGACGCCGACGCCGATCGGAATACCGATGCTCATCGTGTAGCCTTGGCCAATCTTGACGGCCAGGAACTCCTTGTCGTAGGCGACCAGCAGAATGAAGCCGTAGTAGGCCACCGCGCCGATGATCGACATGATCACCGAGTAGCGGTTGCGCATTGCGATGAACGCTTGATATTTCGGGTTGGCCCGAATCTTTGCGTAGAGATCAGATGTCATATGTCTCCTCCATGCCTCGTTTGGTTTGAAACCGGATTGTCTCCATCCCCACCCGCCTCCTCATGGAAGTTCTGTGTCATCGCACCCCAAGGGTGGGAACTCAATGCGATGTATTGGGCGGCACCGCAACATCCCTCGCCACCCATTGGACACCATCGTAGCCGAGAGGCCTGACGCCATGCTTACATGGCCTGCGGCCGGTCACCAAGTCCCGTCCAGCAAATCCTCCAGGCGACCGACGAATAGCGCTGCCCCTTCGTCGCCAAGTGCCTTGGCCATCAATCGCTGATAGTCGGGGATCAACGTCCGCAAGTCGTCGAGATTGCCCGTCTTCTCGATCTTCAAGGTGAACATGAACCCCTTGAGGCCAAGCGTGCTGAACACCGACTCGGTCATCAGCCGGCGGGCAGCCGTGTAGTGCGCAAAGCGATCTTCCGCCGCCGCATCGCTGGCAGGCCGGAGTTCCCTTGTTACGGTCGAGGTTGTTGCCGCCGTGCCGCCGGCCGAATGCAGCACCTCGAGATAGCCCTGATCGAACAGCACATCGAGCGTGGCCTGCGGCAGCCCCATCTTGGCCCCCTGTTCGCGCAGAACGAAGGCCGGGTGCCGGCCATCGATCAGGAGCAGGAGCATGCGTGCCTTGCCGTTGAGCTTATGCTTGCGGGTGCGGATTTCTTCTAGCCCCTTGGCCGACTTGTCGAGTACGTCTGTGGGACGCATGGCGCCAAACTCCGAAATTGTCCAGTTGGGCTTTTATAGTGGCCAGCTTACGGCCTACTTACATCAGCGATTGACTTCCGTTTCGCCCTTGGCGCGAACGAGCGTCACCGTGCAAGGTGCCTCGAGCATCACCCGCGAAGCCACCGTGCCCGGCAAGGTCTTCTGGCCGATGCCGAGATCAATCACGGGTGGCGCACCAATCACGATCTGATCCACTTGGTTGCTGCGCGCGAATTGCAGTAGCGCCAGCGCGGGATCCGGTGCCTCGATGACGTGACAGGTGATGCGTCCGGCGGGCAGAGCCAGAACTTCCGCCCAATGCCGCAACAGGATCAAGTGACGGATGTGCTGTGCGCCAGCCGAGTCCTCCACCTCACTGGTACCGAGCAAGGGCAACGGCCGCACCACTGTCACCAAGGCAATGCGGTAGTCGCTGCCCATGCTGGCGATCCGCTTCACTGTCTCTTGCAGGGCCGCCGATTGCGCCGGCTGATCATGCAGCGTGGCAATCGCCACCTCGATGATTGGCGCTGCGGCGATGCTGGCGCGCGGCGACGGGCATGGGGCCGGCTCCCAGCCGGCCGCACGCAGCCAACGGCCCAGGCGCCGACGAAATCCCTGCCGCTTGAGCCGCCTGCCCCGCTCGGTGACCGTCACCTGGTTGGGATGGGCGAGGTCCATTGCCAGTTGCGCAGCGCTGGCATAGCGCTGGTCGGCGTCCACCGCTAGGCAGCGCAGGATGATCTCCTGCAGCCACTCCGGCAGATCAGGCCGAATCGTTCTTGGCGGCGGTGGCTCGAGATACAAGCGTTGCCGCAAGCCGGCAGTGGTGCGCGGATTGCCGAACGGCAGCCTGCCGGTGGCCAGCTCGTAAAGGATGACGCCGATGGCGAAAATGTCGCTGCGCGGATCACAGCGCATGCCGACCACCTGCTCGGGCGCCATGTACGGCGCCGATCCGACCGCCTTGCGCAAATCTTCCGCCAGCAAGTCCGGCAGGTGCGCATGATGGCCAAGGCCGAAATCGATCAGCACCGCCTGGCCATCGGCGCGATACATGACGTTGGCAGGCTTCAAGTCCAGATGCACGAATTGCTGACCGTGCAGATCGTGCACGGCGGTCGCCAGCGGCACGATCAGGCGGACAAGGTCATCGACCAACAGCGGTGCCTTGCCTGCCCAGTCGCTCAGCGCCGGTCCCTCGATGAACTCCATGACCAGATAAGGTCGCTGCGCCAGGTCGCCAGACGCGAGCAGTCGCGGCACGTGCGGGCCTTTCAGCGTCGACAACATCATCTGCTCGACTTCGTAGCTCACGACGGCAACCGAATCCTCGCCCTGCTCCAGCCGCGGCACCTTCAGCACTAGCGGGAATCCGGGGTCGTCGACGGCATCGACCCGATAGAGCACTGCCATGCCGCCGACGTGCAACCGACCGCTATTGCGAAAGCCATCGATCTGCTCGCCAATGTCAAAGGCGTTCATTCAGGCTCCGCTCTCCAAGCGCAGGGCAAACTCTTCAGGCAATCCCGCCGCCCGCACTTTGCGCGCCGCCGCCTCGCAGTCGTAGGGAACGCGATGATAGGTGAGCAGGGCCAGATCGGTATCGAACAGCGCGTAGCCGGCTGCAGGGTGACCGTCACGCGGCTGACCGCAGGAACCGACGATCGACAGCCAGCGGCGGTGTCGGCCAACCGGAATCGGCATGCCCGGCACCGGCTCGAAGCGTTGCGGCCGCCGATCGCTGCCCTGGTAATAGAGGGCGGCTTCATGCACGTGGCCGCAAAAGACGTAGGCGGCGTCGGTGGCATCCATGCTGGCGGCGGCGGCCAGGCTGTCGTAAACGTAGCCCCAACGCTGTGGTGAGGCGGCGCTGCCATGGACGAACAGCCGGTCTGCTTCGCGCACCAGCAACGGCAGGTTGGCCAGGAACGATGTCTGGTCTGCGGTCAATTGCGTACGCGTCCAGCGGATGGCGGTTGCGGCCACCGGATTCATCCACTCTGCCGAGTCCCCGGCTGCGGCCGCGTCGTGATTGCCCTTGACGACCACGGCACCAGAGCAAACGTGCTCGCGAACGCGTTCGATCACGGCAGCCGGGTCGGCGTTGTAGCCGACCAGATCACCGAGGAAGACAAAACGTTCGGCCCGCTGTTGGCCGGCGTGTTCGATGCAGGCGTCGACAGCTTCGATGTTGCTGTGCAGATCGGCAAACAGGGCTAATTTCACGAAAGGTATCGCTGCTGTAGGGAGGGGCTGCCGAGAAGATACCGAAAAAAATGCCCTCGTGCGCATGCGCAACGAGGGCCTCCTCCTCCAGGATTAATCGTTGTCAGGCGTCGGCGTCGTGATGAATTTCCCGATCCTTGGTTTCCGGCAGGAAAAAGGTACCGATAATCGCCGTTGCGGCTGCAATGACGATCGGATACCACAGCCCATAATAGATATCGCCCGTGGCGGCCACCATGGCAAAGGCCGTCGTCGGCAGGAAGCCACCGAACCAGCCGTTACCGATGTGATAGGGCAGCGACATCGAGGTATAACGAATTCGCGCCGGGAACAGTTCGACCAGAAAGGCCGCTATCGGCCCATAGACCATGGTGACGTAGATGACCAGGACGGTCAGCAGGACCGTGATCATCACGTAGTCGACTTTGGCCATGTCTGCCTTCGCCGGATAACCGGCCGCCTTGATCGCTTCGGCAGCTCGCTTGTTGAATTCGTCGCTTCTCTTCTTGAACTCGTCCTTGGGCAAACCAGCGCCCTCGAAGCTCTCGACCGCCACTTCGCCGATCCGGATCGACGCCACCGTACCCGGCAAGGTCGGCAGATTGGAGTAGTTCACACTGTTGCGGGCCAGGAAGGACTTGGCGATATCGCAGGAGCTGACGAATGTCGACGTGCCGACCGGGTTGAACTGGAACGAACAGGTCGTCGGCACGGCAACCACGGTCACCGGCGACTTCACTTGCGCCGCTTCGAGATCCGGATTGGCATAGTGCGTCATTGCCTTGAAGATCGGGAAGTAGGTCAGCGCCGCCATGACGCAACCGATCATGATGATCGGCTTGCGGCCGATGCGGTCCGACAACGAGCCGAAGATGACGAAGAATGGCGTGCCGATGACCAGCGAAGCGGCAATCAACAGGTTGGCCGCCTGGGGTTCGACCTTCAGCGTTTGCAGCAGGAAGAACAAGGCATAGAACTGGCCGGTGTACCAGACCACCGCCTGGCCGGCCGTGCCGCCGAGCAGAATGAGGATGACAATCTTGAGGTTCTTCCAGCGCGCGAACGATTCCGTCAGCGGCGCCTTGGAAGCCTTGCCCTGTTCCTTCATGCGCTGAAAGATCGGCGACTCGTTGAGCTGCAGGCGGATGTAGACCGAAACGATCAGTAGCAGGATGGAGAGCAGGAAGGGCACTCGCCAACCCCACTCGTCGAACTCCTTGCCCAGCAAGGTGCGACAAGCGAGGATGACCAACAGCGACAGGAACAGGCCGAGCGTCGCCGTCGTCTGGATCCAGCTGGTGAAGAAGCCACGCCTGCCCTTGGGCGCATGCTCGGCGACGTAGGTGGCGGCGCCGCCGTATTCACCGCCTAGCGCCAGACCCTGCAACAGGCGCAGGCAGATGAGGATGATCGGCGCGGCAACGCCTATCTGCGCGTAATTGGGCAACATGCCGACGATCGCCGTCGACATACCCATGATCAGAATGGTCACCAGGAACGTGTACTTGCGGCCAATCAAGTCGCCCAGACGGCCGAAGATGATGGCACCAAAAGGCCGCACGGCAAAGCCGGCGGCAAACGCGAGCAGGGCAAATATGAAGGCGGCTGTCTCGTTGACGCCGGAGAAGAACTGCTTGCTGATGATCGCGGCCAGCGAACCATACAGGTAGAAGTCATACCACTCGAAGACCGTGCCGAGTGACGAGGCGAAGATGACCCGCCGTTCGTCCTCGCTAATGCCCCGGCCTTGAACTGCATTGGCATCGGCCATAGCCGCTCCTCCACGATTTTGAAATCGACCGCCGCCACAAAGCCATTCTTGCAGCGTCGGCAATAGTAGAAAGGCCGGCTTACGTGGCGCTTACTTGATCGATCTCGGCCTCTGCCGAAATGGCAAAAATGACTGCCACCAAAGTGCCGACGCCGCCCTGCCCCTGATCGAGCTCGATCTTCGCCCGATGCAAGTCGGCGATCTCCTGGACGATGGACAGCCCGAGCCCGCTGCCCTCGATGCCTGACTCGAGTATCCGGTAGAACCGCTCGAAGACCCGATTCCGTTCCGCGATCGGTATGCCGATACCGGTATCCTCGACCTCCAGCCGAATGCCATCGTTGATTCTCAGCCGGACAACAACCTGACCGCCTTGCGGCGTGTACTTGATGGCATTGTCGATCAGGTTTTTGAGCAACTCGCGCAACAGGAAGGCGCTACCAATAATCGGCGCCGGCCGGTCGCTGCCCTCGTAGCCCAGATCGATCCCCTTGGCCATGGCCCGTTCAGCCCAGTCGCGAGTGGTCGCCAAAGCGAGGGCCTCCAGATCAAGCGGCTTGAAGGCGTCGCTGCTCTCCGTGGTTGCTTCGACCCGAGCCAGGGACAGCAACTGATGCGTCAGGTGCGACAAGCGCTCGGCGCTGATCGCCGCTTGCTTGAGGCGCTCGTGCATGGCGCCGACGTCGCCCTCGTGAAGGGCCAGTTCGGTCTGCATGCGCAAGCCGGTCAGCGGCGTCTTCAATTGATGCGCCGCGTCGGCGATGAAGCGCCGCTGCGCCATCAGGTTCTCTTCCAGGCGGACCATGACATCGTTGAGCGCAACGAGCAACGGCCGGATTTCCGCGGGAATGCCTTTGACACTGATCGGTGACAGGTCGGTCGGCCGGCGCTGGCGCAGCTCTTCCTGCAGGCGTTGCAGCGGCGTGATGCCACGCGAAAGCGCAAGGTAAATCAGCAGAATTGCCATCGGCACGATGACGAACTGCGGCACGATGACGCCGGAGACGATGCTGGCCACCAGGGCACGACGTTTGTTGCGGGTCTCGGCCAATTGCACCAGCACACTGCCGTCCTTCGCCGGCAGGAAACGGTAGGCGATGCGCACATCGTCATCGCCGATCTGGTCATCGCGGAAGCGCAAATCACTCGTCTCGTCGTGCTCGAGCGGATCGAGCGGGGGAAATTCCTTGTCGCCTGCCAGCCAATGGTCGTCGGCCTCCACGACCTGAAAGTAGGCATGATCCTTGTGGTCCGAACGCGGCCAGTTTGGCGATGATTCGTTGCAGATCATCCTTGTTTGCCGTTCCGTGATCCGCACGCATTTGACCAGCCCTTCGAGGCGCTCAGCCAGCAATTCGTCGAATGGCCCCCTGGCAATGCTGTCGGCCACCTGATAGGTCATGACGACGGCGATCGCCCAAAGAAACAACAGCAGGATGAGAATCCAGAGCAGAACCTCGCCAAGCAGCGAATCGAAGGCGTAGGTGACGCGGCGGAATCGTCCGGCGGTCATGTCAGCGCGGGCCGATCGCCGTCCCTAGCCTAGCCATCGCTCTGCGTCTTCTCCAGGCAGTAGCCAAGGCCGCGCAGAGTGGCAATACGGACACCGGCAGTTTCGATCTTCTTGCGCAGGCGATGGACATAGACCTCGATGGCATTGGTGCTCACTTCCTCACCCCAGCCGCACAGGTGATCGACCAGTTGCTCCTTGCCGACCAGGCGTCCGGCGCGCAGCATCAGCACTTCCAGGACAGCCATTTCGCGCGCCGACAGGTCGATCAGTTGGCCATGCACTTTGACGATACGTTCCGCCTGGTCGTAGCTCAGGGCGCCAAATTCGATGCGCGTCGCCTGACCGGTACCGCGTCGGGTCAGAGCCCGGACACGCGCCTCCAACTCGGGCAAGGCGAACGGCTTCGTCAGATAGTCGTCGGCGCCGGCATCGAGCCCGCGCACCCGATCCTCGATGCCGTCCTGGGCAGTCAGGATCAATACCGGCGTCACCGACTTGCGCGAGCGCAACCGGCGCAGGACATCGATGCCGTGGAGCTTGGGCAGGCCGAGGTCGAGGATGAGCAGATCGAATGTCTGCGACAGCAGGGCAGTGTCGGCGTCGAGACCGTTACCGACATGGTCAACGGCATAACCGGCTTTACGCAGCGCGCGAATCAGGCCATCGGCGATGATTGCATCGTCTTCCGCCAACAGTATTCTCATGGCTCGATAGATACTACGTGTAAGCGGCTTGTAAGCCGCTGGAGCCAGAATCAATCCCGCTGTTCTCCTTTAGCGGTCCTGGAATCCGATCAGCGGCTCCCGTGCCGATTTGGTTCCTGGGGAGGTAGTTATCGCTTGCGACGGCTACCTCCCGCCGATTTTTCCTTGCCTCAGCCCGTTGGCGGTACATTCTGCCTCGCCACATGTTGGCGTTTGAATATAGCACGCCGGCCAGCGCTGGCGCCGGCAGACTCAGGAGGCGCACCAGCGCCGCCGCATGCCGCGGTAGGCCGCCTCGATCTCGCTGGCGGCACGCGCCGGATCGCTCTCGGGATGGGCTGCAATGCGTTGACGCATGTGCTGACGAATCGCGCTCAAGCCGGGCAGATCGCGCGCCCAGCGCAAAGCGATGGCGACATAGTCATCTTCGCTCTCGGCGACGAATTCGGCCAGCCCCACATTCCTCAACGTCGTCACCCCTAGCCGGCCGGCCGTACGCCTGCCCGCCAACGTGATCACCGGCACGCCCAGCCATAGGCTGTGTTGCGAACTGGTGTTGCCGTTCCAGGGAAACGGATCGAGCGCCAGATCGATCTCGCTGTGGATCGACAGGTACGCCGGCAAGGGCATCGGCGGCTTGAAGATCAGTTGCTCAACCGGGATGCCGGCTCCGCTCAGCATGCCGCCCAACCACTGGCGAGCCGCCTCGTTGCCAACATTGCCGAGCATCAGCCTGGATCCCGGCTGTGCCGCCAGGATGCGCGCCCACAGGGCGGCCACCTGGCCATTGATCTTGGCCAGGGCGTTGAAGCAGGCGAAGGTGACGTTTCCGCTCTCGAGCGCCGGCAGGGAGGTAATCTCCGGACTATCGGCCGATGGCCGGAATGGGGCGAAATTACTCACCCGCCAGAGGTCTTCGGTATGCCACGCCTCGGTCATTCCGGGCGGATCGAGATCGGCATCCGTGATCCGGTAATCCATGGCCGCGAGGCCCGTACTGCCGGGAAAGCCTAGGTAGGTGACTTGTAGCGGTGCCGGCTTGCGCGCAAAAACCAGCAGCCTGTTGTCGGCCGTGTGGCCCGACAGATCGACGAGGATATCGATACCATCGGCGCGTATGCGCGCCGCCAGTTGATCGTCACTCCACGACTTGCAGTCCAGCCAGTGTTCAGCATGACCGGCCAGGCGCGCCGTGAATTCGTCCCGCCAAGTGTGGTTGTAGTAGCAGAAAACTTCCACCTGACGCTTGTCGTGGCGTGCCAGTATCGGCTCGATGAAATAGGCGACGGAATGGTGGCGGAAGTCCGCCGAGACATAACCAATCTTCAGTCGGCGCACGCGAGCGCCGGCTGATACTGCATGACCGACAGCGGGTTGCTGTGGGCCATGGCAAAGCCCGGCTTGCAAGCCAGAGCCTGCCTGATGCAGGCGATGGACTCGTCCACCCTGCCCAAGCCAATCAGGACGATGCCCAGTTCATTGTGCGCCTCGGCATAGTCGGGCTGCAAAGCGACGGCCTGCTGCAGGCTCGCCAGCGCCTCGCCAGGCTTGCCCTGCGCCTGCAACGCCAGGCCCAGGTTGTAATGGGCACCGGCAAATCCTGGTTGCAACGCAATGGCCCGCCGATAAGCCGCCACCGCGCCAGCAAGCTCGCCGGATTCCTTGAGCACGATGGCCATGTTGTTGTGGAACAAGGCGTTGTCAGGGGACAAGGTCGTTGCCTGGCGGAGCAGCTCGATCGATTCGCCGCGCCTGCCCTGCTGGCGCTTGAGCATGCCCAGCATGTGCAGGGCATCGGCATGGCGCGGCTGCCGCTCGAGTACCTGCCGGTACAGTGCCGCGGCCAGATCAAGGCGACCGGCATGGTGCTGGGCGCGGGCATTCTCGAAAGCCGAAGCTACGGCAGACGGGGCTGGCTGCGGCGGTGCCTGCGGGCTCGGCGTCGAGCGGCAGCACCGTTTGTACTTCTTGCCGCTGCCGCACGGGCAGGGGTCGTTGGCGCCGGGTTTCGCCATGGGCATGGGTCGGTTGCGTGGAAACGGAAGGCCGCGTCGACATCCCGACGAGGCGAACTGCACTGCGGATGAATTATATTGCCAGCCGGTACGTTGCCCATTCCGGCGGCAAGGCGACGCTTGTTCGCTGATGCTTGTGGCACTTCCTGTCAAAGGATTTGTCCACCATCGACGACAGCAAGGCGCCGGTCGCTCGCTACGTTAGGCTTACACGAATCAGGGAGCCGCAACCAAATAGATGAATGGAGGTACCGTAGCATGCTCAACAAGGGATCGGTCTTTTCCGGAAACCGCGACTCGAGTTCTTCCGCCAGCAATGTTGGCAAGGCAATCCCAGCCAATGTGCCGGCTGCCGCTTCCACCAATACCGTCGTAGCGCCTGCCCCGCGCGCACCCGAGCCGCAGCACACACTGGCGGAACCGCAGGGGGCCAAGCTCGTCGTCGGCCCCGGGGTCAAGCTCAAGGGTGCAGAAATCCTGGATTGCGACATGCTGCTGGTGGAAGGCCGCGTGGAAGCCACCATGGACAGCCGCCTCATGCAGATCGCCGAGCAAGGCGCGTTTGACGGCAAGGTCACCATCGATTTTGCCGAAATCCGCGGTCGCTTCTGCGGCGAACTAACGGCCCGTGAGCAACTGGTCATTCATTCGACGGGACGCGTCGAGGGCAAGATCCGCTACGGCAAGATCATCGTCCACGAAGGTGGCGAGCTATCGGGCGACGTCAGGTCGATGAATGCCGCGGAACCCGCCAACGCGACGATCCCGGCCAAGATCGCCGAAGCAACGGCAGCCAACACCGACGACCACGGTGTTGCCGCGCTGGGCCGCCTTCTCGCCGCGAAGACCGGCTAAACGGTCGTCGCTGGCCGCGAGGCCGTTGTCCGGCCGCGTGAAATGCAAAACCCCTCTGCACGGGATCCACCGTTCAGAGGGGTCGTTGTCGCCTTCAAACCGGTTTCGTAGGAAACCGGGGCGAGATCAAGCCTTCTTGTTGCGGCGCGCTCCGCACACACCGGCAAGTGCCAGCGCGGCCAAAGCCAGTGTCGCGGGCTCAGGGACCCGGCTGGGCACGTCGTAGCGAAGGTTGTCGAAACCGATACCGCCAGGGTCGGTGTTGAAGATCGAAATACCGGCGATGTCATTGACGCCACCGTCGCGCACGAAAGCGTAACTCTGGTCGGACAGACCAGCCACGACAATGCTGTCGATCAGGGAGCCATCGCGCCTGAAGAAGTCGACGGTCGCCGAGCCGCCGTCACCGCCGACGAGATCAAAACCGAATTGCGATTGGTCCGTGCTGAACAGCGCCGCGAATGACCCCTCGCCGATCGCGTCATAGCTGGGGAAGCCCACGGAGCCTAGCCCTGTAAGGACTTGCGACGAGTTGTTGAGGAAGATATTCAGGTTCTGATTCGGAAGGCCCACGGCCAGCGCCAAACCAGGCAGGGGCGAGCCGGATAAAATGTCAAAGCCGCCCGACGGTGTATTCGTCTGCCCGGCGAAGCGCTCGGCGAAACTCACGCCCCCCGAAACAAAGACCGCGTTGTAATTGGTTCCCGGGGCAGCACCACCGGCAACATCGTCGAAGGTGGTCAATTGGGTGCCTGTCAAGGACCCCGGCGCCACGGCGTTGATGGCCGCAGCATTGACTTGGCTGGCAGCAAGCGCTGCGACAGCGAGGAAAGCGAGACGGCGAACTAGTCGCATGGTGTAACTCCTTGAAACGTTGGTGACCAAAGGGCAAGTGCAGACAAACTCGTAGAGAGGCGATGCAATATTTGCACCAGCGGTTGGAGTGGATGACAATTATGTTAATGATCAAACACTTAAAGATGCACAAGTAGTTTGTCAGCGTACTACCTGCGGTTCACTGTCAAATTTTCCGACAGTACCAAAGGAAGATTGGAGCGTTCAACGAGGCTTGCGGGGTATCTCGGGGCGCGGCGTGCGCGGAGCGAAGCAACCGCTCGGGCAGTGGACATCACATGCCCACGCCGGCCATGCCGCCAATGCCGGCGCCGTCATAGTGGGCGGCTACAGGAGCCTAGATGCTTTTCAGCAGGCGCTCGTGATGCTGTTGTTGTTCCTGGGCAAGCCAGGCATCCTCGACACCCATGTGCGCCAGCAGCGCATCGACAAATACCGCCGCCGCAGCCGCCTGGTTCGGCAGTCGATAGCTGCCCGAGGTGTATTCAACGCAGCGTTGACGCGCCCGCGCGGCGCTGGAGGTAACGGCCCCGGGCGGTCGGGTGAGGAAGGGAAGGGCAAACAGGCGAGCCTCGACGCCCTCGTGGGCGGCCATGGCATCTGCCAGGGACATGGCAGCATCTGCGGAATTGCCCGGCCCCCTGACGACAGCCTCTGCCAGGTGCCGAAGCATGGCGTGGTCTGCGAAGACGGCGTCGATGGCGTCGTCAAAGGTGGACCTATCGGTCGGAAGTGTGAAATTGGCGTTCATGCTGTTCTCCTTGTCGGACCGGAGTTCGCCGGCCGGCCAGATCCGGATTCGGGTTGCCGAGACTCGCGTGAGCTTGCTGGTCCACTCATCCAGTAGCGAGAGAGAAGGCAAGAGTTCTGGCGGCTTCAAAGCGCATGCTGGGGGCCATACCGGGAGCCGGTTGCGAAGCGTTGAGGATTCTCATGTTCCACTCCTTGAAGTTGTTGGTGATCGACGTTTCACCCGCCCAGCGGAGGACCACCCCGCAGACCCAGTATTGAGTAACATAGCGCGATAGTCCACTATTATTTTCAATTGCCAATGGAATAACGCTGGCGTTGGCTCGTCCGCTGGCGTCGATCAACAGCCGGGCATCCAGTTGCAGACGACGCATGGATCAAGTCTCCACTGTCAGGTGGCCGGCTGTCAGCGTGACTGCTGCGTCGCGCGAGGCCGGTCCGCCCTCCGGGCCTGCGTTTCCGAGATGCTGGAAGCGCTGGCGCAACGGCTTCCCCAGTGCACTCAGTTGCCAATCTCCGCCTCTGCCGCCGGCCGTTGGTCCTGATGGTAGCGAATTCTCTTCGCCTCCCGATCGGCAACGACGAATGTCAGCTTCCGGGTGCACAAGCATTGCGGCGTTGGGTAGTCGGGAAGAATGGTGCGTGCCGCCAGCACCAGCGTGTCGCCATCGCGCCAGACCCGGGCATCGCCGGCCTTGGTCTGGCAGCCGAAGTTGGCCAGGATGGTCGCCGTCAAGCCGGATTCGGCGCGTTGGCTGTTGATTTGCGCCGGCGTGCCCAGCGACAGATGATTGCATTGCGGCGCTTCGGCGTCCTTGAAACGCAACAATCGCGGCTCCTCTGCCGATTCCGCGGCGAAGCCGGCGATCCCGGCTGGCGGCGACTGGCTATGTCCGCCCGTGGCAGCGGTCATGGCCAGTAGAGCGAGCAAGGCTTGGCGGCGGATCATCAAGCGAGGATATCCGGCACGGGGCGCGCCAGTCAATCGCCGATCGATCGCCGATTTCGTCCCGGGAGTCCGGAAATCGGTCCCGAGGGCTGCCTCGATCACTGCCAGGCGATGCGCATTCCCGATGGGAACCTTCTCGGCCGCCGAGCGTCCTAACGCTCGGGTACCAAGACGCATCCTGCGGGAGTGATCGCTTCGTCCGGGAGAACGCATGCGGCTTTCCTTACGCTTCATCATTCCCCTGGCGATCGCTCTGGCGATGATCGCGTATGCAGTCGTGCCTCTGGTGGATCGGTTGGCACTCAACTGGTTCATGCGGGATTTGGATGCGCGCTCCACGCTGATCGCCAATACGGTTCAGGACTCGCTGCAGAACCTGGTCCGCGACGGCGAAAGGGCGAAAGCCCTCAGCTTCTTCAACAAGCTCACCCAGGACGAGCGGCTGTATGCGGTCGGCTTTTGTGGCGACAACGACGGAGCAGTCCTGGCCACGCCAACCTATCCCGCTGCGCTGGACTGTAAGAACCTGGATCAGTATGTGGCGAATGGCCCCCAACTACTGTCGGGACCCAGGGGTTCGCTACACGTGTCGGTGCAGGCGATCAACGTCGATGGGCAGGCGCTGGGCCGGCTCGTGCTGGTACACGACATCAGCTTTATCCAGCGCCGCAGCGAGCAGACGCGGCTCTACGCCTTCTATTTCTTCATCGGCCTGGGGGCCGTGGTGTCAATGATCACCGGCATCATCGCCCAGCTTAGCTGGCGCGGCTGGGTTGAGGGCACTCGCGCCATCCTGCGCGGCGAGGGGTTGCTGCGCCCGATCAAGAAGGTGAGCGTCCCCGAACTGCGGCCCATCGCCAGCGATCTGCGTAACCTGATCCGCGACCTGGAGGCGGATTACCGGGCCCGCGACGAGGCCCACGTCACCTGGAATGCCGCCGCCCTGCGCGCCATCCTGCGTGAAGACCTCAGCGGCGACGAGATCATCGTCGCCTCCAACCGGGAGCCCTACATTCATGCGTACAACGCCCACCAGGGCATTGACGTCCAGCGCCCGGCCAGCGGTCTGGTGACGGCCCTGGAGCCCGTCATGCGGGCCTGTTCCGGCACCTGGATCGCCCACGGCAGCGGCTCCGCCGACCGGGCGGTGGTGGACAAGCATGACCGCATCGCCATCCCGCCGGAGCCCAGCTACCGCCTGCGCCGCCTGTGGCTGTCCAAGGAGGAAGAGGCCGGCTACTACTACGGCCTGGCCAACGAGGGCCTGTGGCCTCTTTGCCATATCGCCCACGTGCGGCCCACCTTCCGCGCCTCGGATTGGCAGACCTACCAGGAGGTCAATGAGCGCTTCGCCGACGCCGTGGTCGAGGAGGCGAAGCGGGACGACCCCATCGTCCTGGTGCAGGATTACCATCTGGCGCTGTTGCCTGGCCTGTTGCGCCATCGCCTGCCCGGCGCCACCATCATCACCTTCTGGCACATCCCGTGGCCGAACCCGGAGACCCTGTCCATCTGTCCCTGGCGCGCCGAACTGATCACCGGCATGCTGGGCAGCAACATTCTCGGTTTCCATACTCAGTTCCATTGCAACAACTTCCTCGACACCGTGGACAGAACCCTGGAAGCGCGGGTGGACCGGGAGACATTTACCGTCAGCTATGGCGGCAAAGTGACGGCGGTGAACCGCTATCCCATTTCCATCGAGTGGCCGCCCGCCGAGGCGGTCACGCGCAAGGGGGTCGCCGAGTGTCGCGCCGATGTCCATCGTCGGCATGGGCTGGTAGAGGACCATCTGCTCGGGGTCGGCGTGGATCGCCTCGACTATACCAAGGGCATCATCGAGCGCTTCCTCGCCGTCGAACGGCTGTTGGAACGGGAACCCCAATGGATCGGCAAGTTCTCCTTCATCCAGGTGGCGGCGCCGAGCCGCTCGAGCATCCCCCAGTACCAGGACTTTGAAGCCCAGGTGCGCGACGCTGCCGCCCGCATCAACGAACGATTCGGCGGTGAGGACTATGTGCCGATCATACTGAAGATCGAGCACCACGAACCGCCGGAGGTCAACGAGTACTACCGGGCGGCGGAAGTATGCCTGGTGACCAGCCTCCACGACGGTATGAACCTGGTTGCCAAGGAATTCGTCGCGGCGCGGGACGACGAAAGGGGCGTACTGATCCTGAGCCAGTTCACCGGCGCGGCGCGGGAGCTGCCCGAGGCGCTGGTGGTGAATCCCTACGACATCGATCAATGTGCCGGCGCCCTGCACCTGGCCCTGACCATGCCGCTGACCGAGCAGCGGGATCGAATGCGCATCATGCGTGCCCTCGTGCGCGAGTTCAACGTCTATCGCTGGGCCGGCCGTATGCTCCTCGACGCGGCGGCGGTGCGCAAGCGCGGCCGCCTGGCGGCCGCCGCGTCCAGCGGATGAGTGCCACCACGACGGCATCGGACCGACGCCGGGAGCCGCCATTGCGCCTGCCAGGCGGGCCTGGCGCCTACGCCTTCTTCCTCGACGTGGACGGCACCATTCTGGAAATCGCGCCAACTCCCGACCTGGTGCATGTCGACCCCGGCCTGTTGGCGCTCCTGGGCACGCTACGGGCGGCCGCCGACGGCGCCCTGGCCCTGGTCAGCGGCCGCACGGTAGCCGCGGTCGACCGCCTGTTCGCCCCCCTGCAGCTGCCGGTGGCGGGCCAGCACGGTGCCGAGCGGCGCGACGCGGCCGGCGGCAGGCACGACGCCAAGCGCGGCGCGGCGCACTTGGCGGCTTTGCGGCGCTGCGTCGACACCTGGGCGACGGGCCTGGACGGATTGCGGGTCGAGGACAAGGGACTCTCCCTGGCGGTGCACTACCGGCAGGCGCCACAGTTGGAGGGGCAGGTCTATCATCGGCTGAAGGAATGCCTGGCCCGGGCCGACGGCGCCCTGCGCCTGCAGCCCGGGCGCATGGTGCTGGAGGCGAAGCCGGTCGACCGCGACAAGGGCGTCGCCGTGCGCGCGTTTATGACCGAGGCACCCTTCGCCGGCCGCGTGCCGCTGTTCGTCGGCGACGACGTCACCGACGAGGACGGCTTCGCGGCGGTCCGCCAACTGGGCGGCCATGCCGTCAAGGTGGGCGACGGCGACTCGATCGCTCCCTGGCGCCTGCCCGATGTCGGCGCCGTGCGCGCCTGGCTCGAGGCGATTGCGAATGGCACGGCACCATGACCTCACTTGACCTGGGGCTGATCGGCAACAGTAACGTCGGCGCCCTGGTGAGCCCCCAGGGCGAGATGGTCTGGGCCTGCCTGCCACGCTTCGATAGCGATCCGATCTTCTGTTCGCTGCTGCGGGAGCGGCACGGTGCCGAGCCGGCGGATTTCGGCTTCTTCGCCGTGGATCTGCTTGACCTGGCCAGTTGCGAGCAGGAGTACCTGGCCAACACCGCCATCCTGGTCACCCGCCTGTCCGACAGCCAGGGCGGCACCGTCGAGCTGACGGACTTCGCGCCCCGCTTCCACCAGCAGGGCCGCACCTTCCATCCCATGATGTTCATCCGCCGCCTGCGCCGGCTGGCGGGCAGCCCGCGCATCTGCATCCGGCTGCGGCCGGCCTGCAACTACGGACTACACCGACCGACGACCACCCACGGCAGCCACCACATTCGCTACGTGGCACCGGATCTCGTCCTGCGCCTGACCACCGACGGCTCGGTGACGGCGATCCTGGAGGAAGTCCCGTTCTACCTGGAAGACACGCTGACTCTATTGCTCGGCCCCGACGAAACTGTGCTCGATGCCGCCAGCGAGGTGGGCGAGCGTTTCCAGCGCGAGACCTCGCGCTACTGGCTGGAATGGACGCGCAATCTGGCCATCCCCTTTGAATGGCAGGACGCGGTGATCCGCTCGGCCATCACCCTCAAACTCAACGCCTTCGACGACACCGGCGCCATCATCGCCGCCATGACCACCTCCATCCCGGAGGCGCCCGGCAGCGGGCGCAACTGGGACTACCGCTTCTGCTGGCTGCGCGACGGCTACTTCGTGGTCAACGCCCTCAACCGCCTGGGCACCACCCACACCATGGAGCGCCACCTGGCCTACATCATCAACGTGGCGGCGACGGCGAGCGAGGGCCGCCTGCAACCGGTGTACCGCATCGACGGCCACAGTGCGATGCCCGAACAGGAGGTCGCCTCCCTCCCCGGTTATCGCGGCCTGGGTCCGGTACGCAGGGGCAATCAGGCCTTCCAGCAGGTGCAGAACGACGTCTACGGCTCGGCCATCCTCGCCGCCACCCACGTCTTCTTCGACCGGCGCCTGGCCAGGAGCGGCGACGAAATGCTCTTCCGCCACCTCGAGAGCCTCGGCGAGACGGCGGCCCTGGCCTTCGACCGGCCCGATGCCGGCCCGTGGGAACTGCGCGGCTCGGCGCGTCCGCATACCTTTTCTGCCGTCATGTGCTGGGCAGCCTGCGACCGGCTGGCCCGCATCGGCGCCCGCTTGGGCCTGCAGGCCCGCGCCGACTACTGGCGGCGGCATGCGGAGGCAATCCAGCGCAGCATCTGCGAGCGGGCCTGGGATCCGGCGCGCAGCAGCTTCGTCGCCACCCTGGACGGCGGCGGTGTCGATGCCAGCCTGCTCCTCCTCAATGAACTGGGCTTCCTGCGTGCCGACGATCCGCGCTTTGCCGGCACCGTGGCCGCCGTCGAGCGTGAACTCAAGCACGGCGACTTCATCTTCCGCTACATGGAAGCGGACGATTTCGGCGTTCCCCAGAACGCCTTCGTCGTCTGCACCTTCTGGTACATCTACGCCATCGCCGCCCTCGGCCGCAACGAGGAGGCGCGGGAGCTGTTCGAGAAGCTGCTCGCCTGCCGCAACCGGCACGGTCTGCTGGCCGAACACATCGATCCCGACACTGGCGAGCAGTGGGGCAATTTCGTTCAGACGTACAGCATGGTCGGCGTCATCAACTCGGCCATTCGCCTGTCCCAGCGCTGGGACCAGGCGTTTTGATGGCGGCGGCGTGCGTGCAAACAAGGCTCCCGGGCATTTCTCCGGCATAATAACGGCGCTTGTGCACCGCCACATGCGCCTGGAGAATGCCGCTGCCGCCACCTTGCTTGCCGACCTCCGCTAGCCGAACCCACCCTTCCTGAACCACGCCCACGAACACTGCCATCATGAAGACCCCTGCTCTCGTCGCCGCAATCGCGCTCCCACTTGTCCTCGCCTACCCGGCAGCTTCCTGGATACTCGGGCAGGAGGTCGAATCGACCATCAGCGCGCACTACAAACCCATCGAGTCGGTGCCTTATCTCAAAATCGTCGAGCGCAACTACCAGCGCGGCGTCTTCTCCGCCACCGAGATCGTCACGTTCGAAGTCATGGGCCACGTGTTCCGCTCCGGCGACGATTTGCGTGGCGCCTCGGCGACCGGCGCGCAGTTGGCAACGGCCGCACCCTTGCGCTTCACGATACGCTCGCAGATCCACCACGGGCCACTACCTGGCCTGACCACGTTTGCCGCCGCGACGGCCGACAGCGAGATCAGCTTCGACGGTACGACGGGGCAGGAGCTGGCGAAGATGCTCGGTGACAAGAAGCCCCTCACGGCCCATACGGTCTACGCCTTCGACGGCGGCGGCAGTTCCGTTGTCGTCAGCCCGGCGATGACCCTCAGCCTACCCGGTGGCAGCGGGCAATTCGTCTCGGCGGGCGTCACGGCCAGGGTCGAGTTCACCAAGGACCAGCAGAGCATCACGATGACCGGCGACGCGCCCAAGCTGGCAATCCAGAGCGACAAGGGCGTTACCGTCACGATGACGGGACTGAAGTTCGACGGCAGCCAGAAGCGCATATTCGACGACGAACCCCTGCTCCATTCCGGTACGCAACGCTTGACCCTTGATCAATTGAGCGTCGTCGACGCGAGCGGTAAAGGGGGGCCGGTACAGTTCGATAAGCTGGACTACCAGGTCGCCATACCGATCGAGGGCGAGTTCCTGGACCTGGTGGCAAAAATGGGCGTCGACCGGGTGCTGATCGGCGATCAGAACTACGGCCCGGTCCACTACGACTTCTCGCTGCGGCATCTGCACGCCCGCGCCGCCGCCGGTCTCTACCGCACCTTCCTGAAGCTGTACGCCGATCCGGAAACGATGACGTTGGCCGCGACCGAGCCGGCCCGGGCCTTCGCCACCATGAAGGCACCGGGGCTGGAATTGCTCAAGTACAACCCGCAGGTCCGCATCGATCGCCTCAGCTTCAGGATGCCACAGGGCGAGGCCGCCGTGTCGGTCGACGCCCTGCTCAGGGACCCCAAGGCCGAGGACATGGCCAATCCCATGACCCTAATCGCCAAGCTCGAAGCCAGCGCCGAGCTTGCGGTGCCGGAGGCGCTGCTCGGCAGCTTGCTCGCCGGGCAGATGCGCGCCGCCGCGCCGGAGGGGCTGCCGGCCCAGGACATCGCCACCATGCAAGCGCGCATGCTCGAAGAGCGTCTGGCCGCACTCGCCGACCAGGGCTTCATCACGCGGACCGAGGGCGTCGCAAAGACCAAGCTCGAGTTCCGCGGCAGTCAACTCAGCGTCAACGGCAAGCCCTTCAATCCGATGTTGTTGCGCGCCCCGCCGCCGGCCGCGCCAGTCCCGGAGAAGCAGGCGCGCGCATCGGTGCGGCGCCGATGAACCACGGCCAGTAGCGGTCGGTCCGGCATCGAATTGCGCGCCTGAGACACCAGTCATCCCTTGACGAGCGATGGCGGTTTGTCTTGCCTTCGAGCACCTGCGATGCGGCTGAAGCGGGAAACATGCGGTGCGGGGTGCCGCCCATTGCCATCCGGGAACAAAAGGGAATATCCAACGGTCTGACCGCCACAAGCATTCGCGTATTCCGGCGACACCTGTGGAGGATGATCCCGTGGCAGAAGCGCGGCAAGTGCAATGGATACGCATCCATCCCATCGTGGTGCGCATCACCCACTGGGTCAATGCTTTCGCCATCGTGATCATGGTCGGCAGCGGCTGGCGCATCTATAACGCCTCGCCACTGTTCCCCTTCAGGATTCCCGACGACATCACCCTGGGCGGCTGGCTGGGCGGAGCGCTGCAGTGGCACTTCGCCGCCATGTGGCTGCTTGCCGCCAATGGCCTGACCTACCTGGCGTACGGGGTGATTTCCGGCCATTTCCGGCGCAAGTTTTGGCCCATCCTGCCGCGCGCCGTCATTGCCGACGTTCTCGCCGCCTTCCGGGGCCACCTCGACCACGGCGACCTTGCCGTCTATAACACGGCGCAGCGGGCGGCCTACGCCACCTTGATTCTGGCCATCATCGTCCTCGTGGTCTCCGGCCTGGCCATCTGGAAGCCGGTGCAATTGCAGAGTATCGCGGCGTTGATGGGAGGCTACGAAGGCGCCCGACTGGTGCACTTCCTGGCCATGACGCTGACCGTTTTCGTTGTCGTCGTCCACGTCGCCATGGTGGCGCTGGTCCCCAAGACCTTCCTCACCATGATCACGGGTCGCATCAGGAGCGGATCATGAAGAAGCTCATTGCCACGGGACAAGGCTTTGCCCAGTTTCGCAGCCGCGAAGTCGAAAGCCTCGAACGCCGCCTGTTCCTGCGCCAGGGACTGTCGCTCGGCGCCCTGTCGCTGCTCGCGGGGTGCGACATCACCGACCACGAAAGCGTGGGGAAAGTGCTGCAGGCAATGTCCGGCTGGAACGATCGGGCCCAGGCCCTGCTTTTCGACCCTGCCCGGCTGGCGCCCGAGTACCCGGAGTCAGCCATTACCAAGCCCTTTCCCTTCAACGCCTTCTACAGCGAGGACGAGGTTCCGGAAATCGATACGGCGAATTATCAGCTGGAACTCGCCGGCCGCATTCGCGAGCGCAAGTCATGGATCCTGCCGGAACTCTACGCGCTGCCCCAGGTATCACAGGTCACCCGCCACGTCTGCGTCGAGGGCTGGAGCGCGATAGGCAAGTGGAGTGGCACGCCTTTTCGCGCCTTCCTGGAACGGATAGGCGCCGACCTGACGGCCAAATACGTCGGCTTCAAATGCGCCGACGACTACTACTCCAGCATCGACATGGCCACGGCGCTGCACCCGCAGACACTGCTGGCGTTTCGCTACGGCGACCAGATTCTGCCCGCCAAGTACGGCTTTCCGATGAAGTTGCGGGTGCCAACCAAGCTGGGCTTCAAGAACCCGAAGCACATCCGGGCGATCTTCGTCACCAACGAATATCCCGGCGGGTATTGGGAAGACCAGGGCTACAACTGGTTTAGCGGCTCCTGAGTTGTCGCAGTTCAACCCGCGATACAACCCATGATGGCACAGGAAGAACAGCCCATGCCGGCGGAGCCGCGACCACCACGCTGACGAATCCGTCAGCACCGCCACGACCCGGGTACGCGTCGCCCCATTGATACATCGTGACGCCGGCTGGCTATACGTCTTGCCGTCCCAGCAATTAGTAATATGCCCTTGGTGTAATTGACGGTCATACTTATAGCGCATAGATTGTGCGCTGCGCTCTCGAGGCACGAACGTCCAGGAGATTGCCCGGATCGTTCACTCTCGAATTGCGCTTTCTGCGACTGGTTGATGCGGCTATTGACGCGCTTCCAGTTCCCGTTCTCGCCAAACATATGTGAGGTGTGTCATGCCCAACGAAGCTTCTCCGAGTTCCATAGAGCACGCAAAGTTCATTTCCCTTCACGACCGTATTGGGCCCATCTTCGACCCCGCGTGGTTGAAACTGCTAGACAAAGCCGTTCTCGGTGAAATCATCTCAGTTCAGCTAGATGCTCAGGCCGCAATATTGGAAGCTGAACAAAAGGCCATCGCCAAGACCCAAGCAATCGTGACCAAGGTGAGCCGCTGACCGCGGCACCTTACGGGCGGCCTGGCGCGTATGCGTCGGGCCAGCCCGATTCCTTTCCAGAATTGCCACTCACACCAATGGAACACGTTGACGTGCTTCTCGTCGGATACGAGAGGCAGGAGAATCTTGGTCTGCGATACATCGCGGCATTCCTCATTGCCAGGGGATACCGGGTCGTCATAGTGCCATTTTCCCCCGATGATTGGACCGCAGTTGTGGACGCCGCAGTCAGCTATCGCCCCGTCGTCATCGGCCTTTCATTGATCTTCCAATACACGTTGCCCGAGTTTGCGCCACTGCTCGCCGAACTCAGGGCGCATAACATCACTGCCCATATCACTGCCGGAGGACACTATCCCACATTGCGCCCCCGCGAGACATTCAGCCACTTACCACAATTGGATTCGATCGTTCGATTCGAGGGGGAAGAAACGGCGGCGGATCTGACGCAGGCGCTGAAGGGCGGACAGGACTGGCGAACTGTGAAGGGGATCGCCTTCAATGGCCCCGATGGATTCCATCTGACACCGCCGCGACCGCTCATCGAACCGCTTGACCTCCTGCCTTGGCCTGTCCGTGGCGACACGATGGCTGACGCTGGCGTTCCCTCTGGCGGAGGCTTTCCGATTCTCGCTAGTCGGGGCTGTCTCTACGATTGCAGCTTCTGCAGCATCCGTGAGTTCTATCACGGCACCTCAGGCAGAGCTCGCCGGACACGGTCACCGCAGGATGTGGTTGCGGAGATGCGGCATCTCTTTGATACCGCCGGAGCAAGGATTTTTCTCTTTCAGGACGATGACTTCGCCTTGCGGGGAGAGCGGGTTGGCAGATGGGTCCGAGAGTTTCTTGTTGGTCTCGACAATGCCGGCCTTAGCAACAGCATCGTCTGGAAGGTGTCGTCTCGTGTCGACGACGTTCAGGATCCCGGGTTGGTGGCCGAGTGTCGCAAGCGTGGGCTTCTCGCCGTATATCTCGGCGTCGAATCTGGCAATCCCGACGGTCTCGCCACCCTCAGAAAGCGCGTGACGGTGGAGCAGAACCTCAAGGCGCTTGGGCTGTTGCACAAGCAGGGAGTCGCTTTTGATCTTGGATTTATGCTCTTTGACCCGGGCAGTACCTTCCAGAGCGTTGCCATGAATCTTGAGTTCTTGGAGCGCGTAGCCAAACTTGGCGGGCCGCCATTGAGCTTCGTCAAGATGCTGCCTCTTGCCGGC
>Ga0265325_10000619_pt1 | contig 25931 bp, 27 predicted proteins | sample 41420metaG_FD_202090 | JGI IMG/M metagenome (GOLD analysis project Ga0265325, IMG submission 202090) | Rhizosphere microbial communities from Carex aquatilis grown in University of Washington, Seatle, WA, United States - 4-14-20 metaG | ecosystem: Host-associated > Plants > Roots > Rhizosphere... | reverse complement strand
GACGGCAACGGCTATCGCAGCAGAACGGCCCTGCTCGCGTTCAATCGCGACATCAAGCATGAGCGTGACGAAGGCGCGATTGCGATCGGCATAGTCTCTCTCTGATCCGAGCAAAGGCCACAGGCTGCGTGTCATGAAGGCGTTGAGTTCGTCCGACCAGCGCTCCTTGCCGTCACTCTCGAGCAGTTTAGCGCGGCGATGGACCAGAACCGGCATGTGCGGTGCGATCAATTCGGCCAGTTCTGACTCGAATGCGCGCCGCTTGTCAGCCTCGAAGTCGATGCCCTGAACGAGAAACCCCAAAACCTGTTTGCACGCACCGACAAAGTGTTCACGCATGGCGTTCTGCCCCTGCCCCACGCGGCAAGGTTGCGCTTACAGCGGTTAAGGCCAGGCTGAGAGGACTGGTTAGCGATGCGTTCCGGAATGCTGGACGAAATCGGCCTAACTGTGGCTCGCAAACCCCGCGACACCACGGCTAGTGGTGGATTGTTGCGCCGCTTTAACACGCATGCTAACTGCATCGCGCGCGTCGGGACTGACTCGCAAGCAGAGTAATTTCACGAACGAAATCAACTATTTAGGCGACTGGCGCGATCCACAGCAGCGCAGGGCGCCGAAGGGCGAACGTGGCAGCGGAACAGGCACAGGAAACGGGACTGGCGGGTCGCTACGCGAACGCAATTTTCGAACTGGCCCAGGACGAGAAATCGATCGACGCGGTCGAGCGCGATTTCGCCACGCTGCGCACCCTGATAGACCGGACCCCTGACCTGGCCCGGCTCGTTAAAGCCCCTGTTTTCACGCGCGAAGAACATGCGCGCGCCATGAAAGCCGTCCTCGAGAAGATCGGCGCGTGCAAGCTCACAACCCAATTCATTCTGGTGATGGCTGAGAAGCGTCGCCTCTCGGCGCTGGCCGACGTCATTCGCTCCTTCGATCGCATCGTCGCCAGGCGGCGCGGCGAAGTTCAGGCGCAGGTGACGTCCGCCCGGGCATTGTCCGATGCCGAGACGACCGAGCTCACCGCCGTTCTCAAATCCAAGCTGGGCCGCAACCCGCGCCTGGAAACCAAAGTCGATCCCACACTCCTCGGCGGCCTCGTCGTGAAGGTGGGCTCTCGCATGATCGATTCGTCCTTGCGCACGAAGCTTACAAACCTTCGCGCGGCTATGAGAGGTAACTGAAATGGATATCCAGCCCGCCGAAATTTCCGCGATCCTGAAGCGCGAGATTGAGAACTTCGGCGCCGAAGCGGAAGTCAGCGAAGTCGGACAGGTTTTGTCGGTCGGCGACGGGATTGCGCGCATCTACGGCCTCGACAACGTCCAGGCCGGCGAAATGGTGGAGTTTCCCGGCGGCATCAAGGGCATGGCCCTGAACCTGGAAAGCGACAATGTCGGCGCCGTGATCTTCGGCAATGACAGCACGATCAAGGAAGGCGACACCGTCAAGCGCACCGGCGCCATCGTCGACGTTCCGGTTGGCAAGGGCCTCCTCGGACGCGTGGTGGATCCGCTCGGCAATCCGATCGACGGGAAGGGCGCGATCCAGAATGTCGCCGAACGCCGCCGCGTGGACGTGAAGGCGCCCGGCATCATTCCGCGCAAATCCGTGCATGAACCCGTCCAGACCGGCCTGAAGGCGATCGACTCCCTCATTCCGATCGGCCGCGGCCAGCGCGAACTCATCATCGGCGACCGTCAAACCGGCAAGACCGCCGTCGCCATCGACGCGATCATCAATCAGAAGCCGATCAATGCAGGGACGGACGAAAGCGCCAAGCTCTACTGCATCTACGTCGCCATCGGCCAGAAGCGCTCGACCGTCGCCCAGATCGTCAAGACTCTGACGGATGCCGGCGCGATGGACTACACCATCGTTGTCGCCGCGACTGCTTCCGAGCCTGCACCGCTGCAGTTCCTGGCGCCGTTCTCCGGCTGCGCGATGGGTGAATGGTTCCGCGACAACGGCATGCATGCCCTGATCATCTATGACGATCTTTCCAAGCAGGCGGTCGCCTATCGCCAGATGTCGCTGCTGCTTCGCCGTCCGCCGGGCCGCGAAGCCTATCCGGGCGACGTGTTCTACCTGCACAGCCGCTTGCTGGAGCGCGCAGCGAAGCTCAACGAAGACAATGGGGCAGGCTCGCTCACGGCGCTTCCGATCATCGAAACCCAGGCCAACGACGTGTCGGCCTACATTCCGACGAACGTGATTTCGATCACCGACGGCCAGATATTCCTTGAAACCGATCTCTTCTACCAGGGCATCCGTCCGGCGGTGAACGTCGGCATTTCGGTCAGCCGCGTCGGCTCGTCCGCGCAGATCAAGGCGATGAAGACAGCCTCGGGCCCGATCAAGGCAGAACTTGCCCAGTATCGCGAGATGGCTGCGTTCGCAAAATTCGGCTCGGACCTCGACGCCGCCACGCAGAAGATGCTGGCGCGCGGCGAACGGTTGACGGAGTTGCTCAAGCAGCCTCAATACAAGCCCTTCGCCGTCGAAGAGCAGGTTGCCGTGATTTATGCAGGAACGCGCGGCTACCTCGATCCGATTCCGACGGCAAAGGTCGGCGCGTATCAAACCGCTCTGCTTTCCAAACTGAAGTCGAGCTATCCGCAGCTCCTTGATGGCATTCGTACGCAGAAGGCGCTGACGAATGAGCTCGAAGAGATGTTGAAGCAGGCTCTCGGCGAATTCGCGAAGACATTCGTAGCTTAGACTGAGAAAGACCAAGCGTCATGGCATCCGTCAAGGACATGCGCACCCGGATCGGAAGCGTGAAGTCCACGCAAAAGATCACGAAGGCGATGCAGATGGTGGCAGCAGCGAAGCTTCGACGCGCGCAGGCCGCTGCCGAAGCCGCGCGCCCCTATGCGGCGCGCATGGGAAGCGTCATCGCGAGCCTTGCAGCCGGCGTGTCAGGACCCTCGGCCCCGCTGCTGCTTGCAGGCAACGGGAAGGATCAGCGTCATCTCCTGATCGTCGCGACCGCAGATCGCGGTCTCGCCGGCGGTTTCAACTCCGGCATTGTGCGTGCTGCGCGTGAAAAGATCACGGAGCTGCTCGCCGGCGGAAAAGACGTCCGGATCATCACGATCGGGCGCAAGGGCCGCGACCAGCTTCGCAGGACCCATAGTTCGCGCTTCGTCGAGAACTTCGAATCCGGCGTGAAGACGGCGACTGTCGCCCTCGTCCGTCCGATCGCTGAAAAAATAATCGAAATGTACATGAACGACGAAGTCGACGTCGTCTCTCTGATCTCGAGCCGCTTCAAGTCCGTCGTGACGCAGACACCGACGGTGCGCCAACTCATTCCGGCCGTGGTCGAACAGACTAGCACCGACTCAAAGGGCGCATTTTACGAATATGAGCCCGATGAAGCGACAATCCTCGAAGCGCTGCTGCCCAAGAACATCACGACGCAACTGCTCGCTGCCATGCTCGACAATCAGGCCGGCTTCTTTGCTTCGCAGATGACCGCCATGGATAACGCCACGCGTAACGCGGGCGATCTGATCAAAGCACTTACCATTCAAATGAACCGTACCCGTCAGGCGCAGATCACCAAGGAGCTGATCGAAATCATCTCCGGCGCTTCCGCCCTCTGACGCATAATTGAGAAAGAGACCCAGCCATGTCCGCACCCGCCAAGACCAACGCCAAAGGCCGCCTGACGCAGATCATCGGCGCCGTCGTCGACGTGGAGTTCGACGGTGAACTGCCGGCGATCTTGAACGCCCTGGAAACGACGAACGTCGACGCCAAGACCGGCAAGCCGGTTCGCCTGGTTTTCGAGGTTGCGCAGCATCTGGGCGAGAAAGCGGTCCGCGCGATCGCGATGGACGCGACAGAAGGTCTGGTGCGCGGCGCGGAAGTTCGCGACACGGGCGGTCCGATCCGCGTTCCCGTTGGCCCAGCCACACTCGGCCGCATCATGAACGTCATCGGTGAGCCGATCGACGAAGCCGGCCCCATCTCGAACGAAAACATGTCGAGCATCCACCGCGATGCGCCGACATTTGCCGAGCAGGCCGGCACCGCGGAAGTGCTGGTCACAGGCATCAAGGTCATCGACCTGCTCTGCCCCTACACCAAAGGCGGCAAGATCGGCTTGTTCGGCGGCGCCGGCGTCGGCAAGACCGTGACGATGCAGGAACTGATCAACAACATCGCCAAGGCCTACGGCGGCTATTCCGTGCTGGCCGGCGTCGGCGAGCGCACTCGCGAAGGCAACGACCTCTATCACGAGATGATCGACTCCAAGGTCAACATCGACCCGAAGACGGGATCGACGGTTGGGTCCAAGTGTACGCTCGTGTACGGGCAGATGAACGAGCCACCGGGCGCCCGCGCACGTGTCGCGCTCACCGGTCTCGCACAGGCCGAATATTTCCGCGACGTTGAGGGCAAGGACGTGCTCCTCTTCATCGACAACATTTTCCGCTTCACGCAGGCCGGTTCCGAAGTGTCGGCCCTTCTCGGCCGTATTCCCTCGGCCGTGGGCTACCAGCCGACGCTCGCAAGCGAGATGGGCAACCTGCAGGAGCGTATCACGTCGACCGACAAGGGCTCGATCACATCCGTGCAGGCGATTTACGTGCCGGCCGACGACATGACCGACCCGGCGCCGGCGACTTCCATGGCGCATCTGGATGCGACCACCGTTCTCAGCCGCGATATCGCCGCGCTCGCGATCTTCCCGGCGGTCGATCCGCTCGACTCCACGTCGCGCATCATGGATCCGAACGTGATCGGCGAAGAGCATTACGGCGTTGCGCGCCACGTGCAGGAAGTCCTACAGCAGTACAAGGCGCTGAAGGACATCATCGCCATTCTGGGCATGGACGAGCTCAGCGAAGACGATAAGCTCATCGTGGCCCGCGCGCGCAAGATCCAGCGCTTCCTCGCCCAGCCGCTGCACGTCGCCGAAGCGTTCACAAACCTTCCTGGCATTTTCGTCTCGCTCGCCGACACGATCCGCTCGTTCAAGGCGATCGTCGACGGCGAGTTCGACCACCTGCCCGAGCAGGCTTTCTACAATGTCGGCACCATCGACGATGCCGTCGCGAAAGCCCAGAAGATGGCGGCGGAAGCGGCGTAATGGCGGACAAGATCACCTTTGACCTCGTCTCGCCGGAGAGGCTTCTGCTCTCCGACCAGGCCGAGATGGTCACTGTACCCGGCACCGACGGTTACATGGGCGTGATGGCGGGCCACGCGCCCGTGATCTCAACGCTGCGCCCCGGAACGATCGACGTCCAGGGCGCGACTCAGGGCGATGTTCGCTATTTTATTCGCGGCGGCTTCGTCGAGATTTCGCCGAACAAGATCACCGTTCTTGCGGAAGAAGCGCTTCCGATGGCGGAAGTTGATCTGTCGGTGCTCGACCAGCGTATTCGCGATGCAGAAGAAGATGTGGACGCCGCCAAGTCGGATGCGGATCGCGCGCGTGCGTCGGAGACTTTGGACGACCTTAAGCAGGTCCGCGCCGCATTCTGATCACGTAAAACTGACGCGAAGTCAGCGACTTCTCTGGGCGCTGGGTTCACATCGGGCGGCAGGGTTTGTTATAAGGCTCATGACAGGTCCATGACGGAGTGCCGATGACGGACGCCGCCATCTACAGGCAGGGCTGGCAATTGGATGACGTCCAATGGGCCGCGTTCGACCGTTCCAAGGCTGAGCCTTGGATGATCGCCGCCATCAAGGCAGCCTCGCTTGTCGAACTCAACGCGCCCGACTACGTCGCCTACCTCAAGCGCGTCTTCAAGGATTCAGGGCCGGAAACCACTGCGGCTATCGAGCAATGGGGTTGCGAGGAAAGCCAGCATGGCCGGGCACTGGGCCGCTGGGCGGAAATGGCTGACCCGAACTTCAAGCTGGAAGAAGCCTTCGCAAGGTTTCGGGACGGCTACAAGGCGCCCCACTTTGACGGTCCTGAAGGAACGTCGGTTCGCGGCAGCCTGCGGGGCGAGATGATCGCCCGCTGCGTGGTTGAAAGCGGGACCTCGTCCTATTACTCCGCCATCAAGGACGCGACGGATGAACCCGTTCTGAAAGAGATCGCCGGGCGTATCGCGGCCGACGAATACAGACATTACAAGCTCTTCTACGAGACTCTTCAGGCGCAGAATGAGCCGGACCTGCCGTTCTGGAAAAAGGCGTCCGTTGCTGTGGGCCGCATCGCTGAATCGGACGATGACGAGCTGTCATACGCCTTCTACTGTGCCAATGTTTCGGCTGCAGACATGGAGAAGAAGCCCTATGTGCGGGCGCTCTACGCTAAGGCCCAGGGCTACGCGACGATGAGCATCTACCGACGCAACCACATCCAGCGGCTGGTCCAGATGGTCGCCAAGGCGATCGGCGCCGCCCCCCAAGGTTACCTCGCGCGGGCTGCCAGCGCGGTCATGTGGAATGTTCTGAAGCTGCGCGCCCGCACGGCGCCGCCAGTGGCGCTCGCGGTCTAAGCGTCAACGACGTTTTATCTGCCGTCGCAGTTTCAGACGCTGCGCTTGACCAGCATCTGCTTGATCTCGCCGATCGCCTTGGCAGGGTTGAGCCCCTTGGGGCATGTGTTGGCGCAGTTCATGATCGTGTGGCAGCGATAGAGCCGGAACGGGTCTTCAAGATTGTCGAGTCGCTCGCCGGTGTTCTCGTCGCGGCTGTCGGCCAGCCAGCGGTAGGACTGCAGCAGAGCCGCCGGGCCCAGAAATCGTTCGGAGTTCCACCAGTAATTGGGACAGGACGTCGAACAGCAGGCGCACAGGATGCACTCATACAGGCCGTCGAGCTTGGCGCGTTCTTCCGGCGACTGCTTCCATTCGGTTTCCGGTTGCGCGGTCTTTGTCTGAAGGAACGGTTCGATCGAGGCGTACTGCGCGTAGAAATTCGTGAGGTCGGGAACAAGATCCTTGACCACGGGCATGGCCGGCAGCGGATAGACGGAAACCGATCCCGAAACGTCCGTGATCGCCTTGGTGCACGCCAGCGTGTTGCTGCCAGCAATGTTCATCGAGCATGATCCGCATACGCCTTCGCGGCACGAACGGCGGAACGTCAGCGTCGGATCGATCTCGTTTTTGATCTTGATGAGCGCATCCAGAACCATGGGTCCGCAACTCTCGAGATCGACGGTATAGGTATCGACGCGCGGATTGGCGTCCTTGTCGGGATCGTAGCGGTAGACCCTGAATGCTTTGGAGCGCTTCGGCTTCTTGCCATTGGCGGTTTTGGCGGCCGGCCAGACCTTACCCTTGGTGACCTTGCTACCCTTCGGCAATACGAACTGAACCATGAATAACCTGTCAGATGCTGTGGGTGTCAAATCGATTTGAGTATGTTGGCACGCCGGGGCCCGGCGAAAAAGCGTCACGATGACCCGATCTGCTCGAAGATCCAGGCCGCTTCGACGGGCTGATCCTTTACCGAGCCTGAAATCACCAGTTGTTCGGTCCGGCGCACGGTGTCGCCGCCGAGATATACGCTCTCCTCCACCGTCATCTGGGCACCGGTGCGGAAGCGCCAGCCCTCGCCATTCGGCAACTTCAGGAGGATGCCTCCTCCCTGCGACGGCGAGACGCGCACGTCGGGGTGAATATGAAATCTTATGGCGAACGAAATTACGGCGTGAGCCTTGGCCGGCTTCGGCAGTAGCCGGTCCGCGCCTGTAACGGCAAGGCCCTGCTGAGAGACGGTTACCTGCCGTTCGTGCCGCACGCCGAATTGCGCGAGATAGCCGTCATGGCTGGCTTCGACGCTCCAGCCTTGCGGAGTCTCGACGCGGCGCGTTTCGATTTCGACCGGGCCGCCGAGCAACAGCGATCCGAGCAGGTCGCGCCCGATCCCCGGAGCGAGTATGGCGGCCATCGACTCGTCGGCGACACAGAGCGTCGAATGGGCGGCTGTCGCGCGAAGTGCCGCCTCCCAGCGCGGATGGGTCGAACCGGCCGCGCCGCAGTTCACCACAATGCGATGATGGCCGCTGCTCAACTCCATCGCGAGACAGGCGGCATGCGCACGCGTCGAAAATGCGATGGGAGGAACGCTGCCGCAATCGATGACCGCGAGAGTTTTTCCGGCCGTCATGCGGTGATAGCCTGAGTGGCGCGCATATGCGAAAGGCTGCCCACGGACTTCGTCGCGCGCCAAAAGGCCTGCGACCATCCTGGGATCGCACTCTGTACCGCCGTTGAACAAGGCGAGAGAGCCGTCGCCGTGGCGGAAAAACCGGATCATCGGTGCGATCCGGTCGTAGGCGCTGCGGATCGGATGCGGCACTTCCAGGGAACCGGCCGCGAGCGCGTCCATGACCATGACGATCAAGCGATAGCAGTGCACCAATGCTTCGGGTGAACGGCTGACGTGCCCGCCATCCGGAAGTATCTGCCTCGCTATCTCGCCTTCGAGGCACTTCAGACCTTCGTCGAGACGGCGCTGGCTGTCACCGAGGCACGCGCCCGACAAAGCGTAGGCGGCGGCAGCCTCGAAACGAGGCATCCCGTCCGGCGCCTCCGTCGCAATGCGCGCGAGCATGCGCGACTGTTCGCGCAAGGACACGAATACCTTGGAGCGCCAGAGCAACTCGGAATTGGCGATGACGAGGCGTCCGTGGGCGAACAGATTCACGAGGCGCCGCGCCATCACTTCGGGCAGCCAGGCCGGCTCGGAATAGCGCGAATAGCGCTTCAGCCATCGGGTGATGAGATTGGTTGCCAGATTCTTGGCCGGCTCACCGCCTGCGAGGGCCAGCGGCGGAAGCCAGGCGAAGCTGTGCAGCGCCTCGGCCCATCCCGGTGACGGCGGTGCCGCGTCGAAGATCGAGCCGTCTTTCACCTCTTTGGTCTCACCGACGAATTTGAACCGTCCGCGCAAAAGCGAGTCGGCGTCCTCCAGCTTTCGCGGCAGCGCATCGTGCGGATGAAAGAGAATACGGTCCGACAGCGGTCCAGTGAGAAAGCGGCGGTAGAGCCAGGTTCGCCGGTACCAGACGCGAAAGCCGCGCAGCGCGAGCCACACAGCGGCCCGCACCATCTCCGGAAAAAGGCGAATGGGAGGAAGGCGTCGCGGTGTTGGTCGCTCCGCCACGGCGTCAGCCGCGCAAGGCGGCGATGTTGGCGGCGTAGTGCGCCGCCCCGCCCTTGAACACTGCTGTACCGGCAACCAGCACGTTGGCGCCGGCATTGATCGCCTGCCGCGCGGTTTGCGGATTAATGCCACCGTCGACTTGGAGCGCGATGTCGCGCCCAGACCTGGCGATGCGGTTGGCGACATCTTCGATCTTCTTGAGCTGGCTCTCGATGAACGACTGTCCGCCGAAACCCGGATTTACGCTCATGACGAGGACGAGATCGACGAGATCCAGAACATTGTCGATTGCATCGACCGGCGTTCCTGGATTGAGGACGATACCAGGCTTCTTTCCCAGCGAACGAATGAGTTGCAGCGTGCGATGGACATGCGGTCCGGCTTCAGGATGGACGGTGATGCCGTCGGCGCCTGCGTCCGCAAACTCCTTCACGTATGGATCGACGGGAGAGATCATGAGATGCACGTCGAGCGGCTTCTTGGCGTGTGGCTTGATGGCGCGAACGACGAGCGGTCCGATCGAAATGTTCGGAACGAAATGGCCGTCCATCACATCGACATGGATGAGGTCTGCGCCAGCCGCTTCGACAGCCGCGATTTCGGCCGCTAGTTGCGCGAAATCAGCGGATAAAATCGAAGGCGCGATGCGGATTTTGCTGGCCATGCCCGGTCATAAGTGCCGGATTCTGTGTTACGCCGCAAGGATATTGGGCGTTCAGTCCTGGCTCCGTGGTGCACCAATTCGGGTGCGCAGTTCGCTCTCGACTCGTGGCCAAACCGTCAGCGCCACGACAAAGACTGGCAACCACATGATCCGCGACTGATAGCGCCCGTGAGGGCCTGAAAATACGCCGCAAACGATCGCATTGCCGATCAGCGCTAGAAGCACGAACGCCGGCAGCAATCCCCTGCGCCACTCGCTTCGTCTTGCGAACTGGCTCAACAGCAGGGCCAGTACCGCCAGCGCCAGAAACGCCACAGGCACATGAACGAGGTTCACGGGCAGAAACCAGATCGCGCCTTCCTGCTGGTAGGCGTGGTCGTAGTCCGAAAGCTGCCGCGGTATCGCGACCTTGAATTCCTGGTTGAGCACCCACTCCTGGGGCACAATGCCGTCGCCTGTCTGGAACCAGACGAACTGAAGTGCGGCGTCCTTGAGCGCGGCCAGGGCATTGCGGACGGGATAGCGCTTCAGGCTTTCGGCCACGAGCGCTGACGATTCCGGCTCGCGCTTTTCGAAACCGCCAGCCTTGTGGAATGGACTGACCCAGTCTTCCCACAACCATGCATCGGCGCGGGCAGGCAGCTTGTCCTTGTAGGCGCAGAGCTTGTAACCGGCCTTTGGGCAATCGGCGTCGAGAACCGGCTTGATGAGGCCGTCCTCCATGATGCGCGCTTCGAGAAAGATTGCGCCGGAACGGGAGAGAAACACCTGCCGGGTGAACGCGTAGTTGCACGCCATCACAGCCGTAATCGCGACAAAGAGCGTGAGAATGCCCAGCAGCAGGCGCGGACGCGGCAAGCCGTTGGCCTCGATCCATCGCAGCGGCGCGAGACGCATGGCCAGCAATGCCGCCAGCAACCCTGCGGCAAGACCGATGTGTGAGGGGTGCGCCGCAATCGCGAAGGCAACAATCACAAGCAGTGCGCCCTGGCGACCACGTCCCAATTCGCGTCCGTGGAACGCGAGCAGATAGAGGCCAAGCGGCACCAGCGCGACGAAGCAGTCCGGCTCGATCTGCGCCGCGTACCAGGGAAGACCCGATCCGATCGAAACCAGCGTACCGATCGCGAGAAGCGACCACAGCGACAGAAAAGGCCGCAGGGCGCGCGCGAATTGCGTGATGACGAAGCCTGTCATCAGGCATTGTGCGATGGCGACAAACCACAGGCTTTTTCTCCCGCCTGCGACTTCGAGAAAGAGCGAGTAAACCGGAGAACGCTCGGCGATGAAGACATGCCCGAGCCCCTGCAGCATGTATGCGCCGGTGTCGTAGAAAATTATCGGAAATCCGTTCCAGATCGCGACGGAGAGCAGGATCGGGCATAGCAGAAGAACGGACGCCACCTCGTAAAGCGGTGCGCTGATCGGCGCAGCCGGAAGTACAAACCGGACCGGTCGCGCAAGCACTTGGCCCGCAACGGTACTGCCCAATTCGCTCATACTTTCGGTATTTCCCTGACGCCCGCCGGGACAATGCCCACACTCATGCTGCAGTGCAAAGTGACAAAATAGACAGGCAGACCGGGCATCAAAAAAGCCGCGGAATTCTTGGCGATTCGCGACACTTACTTGGTTGACTACCACGCCCTCCGCCCTACACTCCCGCGCACTTCGCTTTCGGTTTTTCTCGAGGAATTTCATGGCGGATACCCCGCATCCGGCGCATCGCGCGCGCCCATTGTCCCCGCATCTGGGCGTCTATCGTTGGCCGATCACGATGGCAACGTCGATCGTGCATCGCGCGACAGGCCTGGCTCTGTCTGCCGGCACCATCCTGCTCTGCTGGTGGCTGATGGCAATCGCCAGCGGACCGGAAGCGTTCAATCAGTTTACCGCTCTTGCCACCACTCCGCTCGGCGAAGTCATCCTGTTCGGGTTCGTCTGGTCTCTCGCCTATCACCTTCTCAACGGCATCCGGCATTTGGCCTGGGACCTCGGCTACGGGTTTGCCGTGCCGACCGCCAACAGGTCGGGGATCGTCGTGATTGTGAGTTCGATCGTGCTGGCGATCGCGGCCTTCGCGTTGGCCTACTCCGGTCATGGAGGCTACTACCAATGAGCCTCGAAACACCGCTCCACAAAGTGCGCGGCATGGGATCGTCGCACTCCGGCGTCTCGCACTTCTGGCGCCAGCGTGTCACGGCGGCGGCGCTTGTTCCGCTCGCGATATGGTTCGCCGTTTCGGTGCTGGGCCTCATCGGCGCACACGAAGCCGCCACGCTTGCATTTCTTTCGCAACCGCTGAACGCAATCCTCATGGCGGCGTTCGTCGTAATCCTTCTTTTTCACATGACTCTGGGTATTCAAGTCGTCATCGACGACTATGTGCACGGCAACGCGTCGAAACTGTTGCTCATGCTTGCGATGCGCGGATTCAGCATCGCCGCCGGCGCAGTCTCGATATTCGCCCTTCTTCGCATTGCGGGACCTCTCTAGATGACCGCCTACACAATCGTTGATCACACATTCGATGTCGTCGTCGTCGGCGCCGGCGGCGCCGGTCTGCGCGCAACACTCGAGTGCGCCGCGCGCGGCCTCAAGACGGCCTGCATCACAAAGGTTTTTCCGACGCGCAGCCACACGGTCGCGGCGCAAGGCGGCATATCCGCCGCGCTCGGCAATATGGGCGAGGATGACTGGCGCTGGCACATGTACGACACCGTCAAGGGATCGGACTGGCTGGGCGATCAGGACGCGATCGAATATCTCTGCCGGAACGCACCGGAAGCGGTCTATGAGCTCGAACATTTCGGCGTGCCCTTTTCGCGCACCGAAGAAGGCAAGATCTACCAGCGCGCCTTCGGCGGCATGACGTCGAACTTCGGCAAGGGCATCGCGCAGCGCACATGCGCGGCCGCCGACCGCACCGGCCACGCTATCCTGCATACGCTTTACGGGCAGTGCGTGAAGCATGAAGTCAACTTCTTCATCGAGTATTTCGCGCTCGACCTCATCATGGATGACGGCGCAGTCGTCGGCGTCATGGCATGGAATCTCGATGACGGCACGATCCACCGCTTCCGCGCGCACAAGGTAATCATCGCCACCGGCGGCTATGGCCGCATCTACCTCTCCTGCACGGGCGCGCACACGCAGACGGGCGACGGAAACGCGATGGTGCTTCGTGCAGGCCTGCCGCTGCAGGACATGGAATTCGTGCAATTCCACCCTACGGGAATTTTCGGCGCCGGCGTCCTGATCACAGAAGGTGTGCGCGGCGAAGGTGGCTATCTGACGAACTCGGAAGGCGAGCGCTTCATGGAGCGTTACGCGCCGAACGCCAAGGATCTTGCGTCCCGTGACGTCGTTTCTCGCGCCATGACGATTGAGATCCGAGAAGGCCGCGGCGTCGGACCGAACAAGGACCACATCAACCTTCACCTGTCGCATCTCGATCCCAAGATCATCCACGAGCGCCTCCCCGGCATCTCGGAAAGCGCGCGGATCTTTGCAGGCGTGGACGTAACCAAGCAGCCGATCCCAGTTCTGCCGACCGTGCATTACAACATGGGCGGCATTCCTTGCCGCTACACCGGCGACGCCCTGACGCTCAAGGACGGCAATCCTGATACTCCGATCCAGGGCCTCATGGCCGTTGGCGAAGCCGCCTGTGTCTCGGTCCACGGCGCAAATCGCCTGGGCTCAAATTCGCTGATCGATCTTGTGGTGTTCGGAAAGGCCGCTGGCGCGCACGCGGCGGAGTCGCTCAAGGGCATCACGGGTCACCATGACCTGCCAAAGAATGCCGGCGATGACGCCCTTGCCCGCCTCGACAAATATCGCAACGCCAAGGGCGGCACGCCGACATCTGAACTTCGCCTTGCCATGCAAAAGGCGATGCAGGTCGATGCAGCCGTATTCCGCACCGGCGACACGCTCGCCAACGGCCAAAAGAGCATCGGCGAAATTTATGGCCGCCTGAAGGACATCAACGTCAGCGACCGCTCGATGATCTGGAACACCGATCTGGTCGAGACGCTCGAATTCGAGAACCTCATTCAACAGGCGATCGTCACTGTCGAAGGTGCGGTCGTGCGCCACGAGAGCCGCGGCGCGCATGCGCGCGAGGACTTCCCAAACCGTGACGACGTGAACTGGATGAAGCATACGCTGTCATGGCTCGATCCGGTCACGGGCCGGGCACGCCTCGACTATCGTCCGGTGCACACCTACACGCTCACCAACGAAGTCGAATACATCCCGCCGAAAGCGCGAACATACTAGGGCGCATGCGACAAGCGGGTACCTGCCACCGAACACGACAAGCCCGCAGTTGCTCGTCAGGAACTTAGATGACGCTTGCGCCGCTGCTTCATGCGTCGTTTGCCATCCGGCTGCACGTAGCGACGGTGGCTCCAGCCGCGTTGATCGGAACCTATCTGATATTCGTCAGCCGCAAGGGCGCTCCGTGGCATCGCGCGCTCGGATACCTGTATCTCGGCCTGATGTCGGTGACGGCTGTTACCACGTTGTGGGTGCATTCGCTGATGCCGCACGGGCCATTCTTCGGTTTCAGCCCGGTACACCTGCTGATTCCGTTGACGCTGTTCGGCGTATACAATGCCTTCCGGGGAGCCTGGTCGCACGACATCGTTCGCCACCGTTCTGCCATGCTCAGCGTCTATATCGGCGGCATCGTTCTGGCTGGCGGGCTTACCTTCGTTCCCGGTCGGATCATGCACGCAGTCATGTTCGGCCACTGACGTGTGCGCCGAGAGTGCCGGTCCATCGTTGATACGAGCGATTCGGCCTCGATAGTCACACGATTCTGGCCTAATCTGTTCTTGCAGGATTCACGCAGGAAGTGCGCACTGCAGCGCGATAAGGGCGATCGCCGGCCGTCGGCCGCCGCACGCTGACACCAAGGGAGAATGGAATGCTCAACAAATCAGGTTTGATTGCAGGAGCTGCGATGCTGGCCCTGTTTGCCGGCACGACGTCTGCGATGGCCGACGATTGCAACAGGCATGGTGACGCCGGCGCAACCGTTCTCGGCGCCATCGCGGGCGGCGTCATCGGCGGCGCAGTCAGCCACGGAAACGGCGGTGCTGTCGTTGGCGGCGCAATTCTCGGCGGACTGGCCGGTAACGCGATTTCGCGCGACATCGACTGCGACGATCGCGACGCAGCGGCGCGCGCCTATCACGACAGCTTCTACGGCGATGTCGGCGAGCGCTACGAATGGCACGGCCATGATCGCGGCTATGTGGTCACGACACGCGAATACCGCATGCACGGGCATACCTGCCGCGACTTCACGCAGGTCGTGTGGCGCCATGGAGAAGAATTCTCCCGCGACGGCACCGCTTGCTATCGCGACGGCGAGTGGGAATTCGAATCCTGAGACGCATGTAATGAAAAAGCCCCGCGCCAGCAATGGCGCGGGGCTTTTTGCCAATCGGCTATTTGCCCTTCCATTGCGGCGCGCGCTTTTCGGCAAAGGCCTTTGGCCCCTCGCGCAGATCGTCGCTCCTGAACATCGCGGCGACGGCTGGATAGGTGTTCTGGTTCTTCAGCGCATCGCCAACGGACGCTTCCGTCAGACCACGATAGACGGCCTGCTTCGACGCGCGCACCGACATGGGGCTCAGCTCCATGATCTGCTTGGCGCGCTCCTTCGCAGTCGCCATGAGCTGCGCGACCGGAACGACTTCATTTACAAAACCAAGTTCCTTTCCTTCCGACGCGGCGACGCGGCGGCCGGTCAGGATCATACCCAGTGCACGCTTGGGACCGATCTCACGAGGCAGGCGGTGCAGCCCGCCCGCGAGCGCGGCCAGCCCGACGCGCGGTTCGGGAAGCGCGAACACGGCTGTGTCGGCGGCGATGATCAGATCGCAGGCGAGAGCGATTTCGAACCCCCCGCCCATCGCAATGCCGTTCACTGCTGCGATTACCGGCTTTTCCAAGTCATATCGGCTGGTGAGACCGGCGAAGCCGCTTTCCGGCATGGTGATTCGTGCTCCGCCCGCCGCGGTGACCTTGAGATCATTGCCGGCACTAAAGGCGCGCTCACCGGCGCCCGTCACGATCGCGACCCACTGTTCGGGGTCGGCAGCGAATTTGTCGAAGACCTCGGCAAGTTCGACATGGGCCGGAGCGTGCAACGCGTTCATGACTTCGGGGCGATTCAGCGTGACGATTGTCAGGCGCCCTTCGCGCTCGACCTTGCAGAATTGGTAGTCCGACATGGCGTTTTCCCTTGTTTTTCGCGCCAAGTGTCACGTTTGGCGCACGGCTCGGCAAGGCTTGAGTAACTATTTAATCCTAATTTGGCAGCCGCAACGGAAGCTTAATCTTCGATGGCGGAAAGCTGGAACATCAGCGTTGGCGGGCGCAGCTATGGCCCGTACAACCTCACCCAGATGCAAGCCTTCGTTGCAGAAGGGCGCTTGGCTGCTCACTCTCAGGTGGCGCAGGACGGCAACACGGAATTCCACGCCGCTGGCGATGACTCCGAACTGGGCGCACTCTTCGCTCCGGCGAAGAAAAGCGAACCCACTCCCTCGGCCACGGGCCAGTTCCTGACGGCGCGCCGGACAGGCAGCGAGGAAGTTATCGCGCATACGTTCGGCCGGGGCGCAAGCGATGAGCGCGGCGCCGAACGCGGCCGCTATCTCATCCTGGCCGACATGAAATCGAAGTCTATCTCGGGTCTCGAGGAGGAAATCCAAAATCTCGGGCCGGCTTATTCGCTGCTTCCGCAGGTCTGGATTCTCGTGAGCGATCAGACGCTCAACGGCGTGCGTAACGCGCTCGTCCCCAAACTCGGCAAGATCGATACACTGTTCATCGTCGACGCTGCGCACAACAAGGCGACGTGGTTTAACTTCGGTCCGGAAACCGATGCCCGCATCCGCCGTGTCTGGATGGCGCAGCCGACGGAAACGGCAAAAGCCGGCGTGCGCTGACTAGCCAACCTGTTTCAGCTTGTCGCGAAAACGCTGATGGTTGTGGACATAGCCTGACGACGACATTTTCAACATCGTCAACTCCGCGTCGCCGAGCTGCCGCGCGACGCGCGCAGGCGAGCCCAGGATCATCGACCCGTCCGGAAATTCCTTGCCCTCGGTGACCAGCGTGTTGGCGCCGACGAGACAGTTACTGCCGATCCGGCTGCGATTGAGCAAAGTCGAACCCATGCCGATCAACGAGCCGTCGCCGATCGTCGTCGAATGCAGGATGACGCGGTGGCCAACTGTGCAGTTCGAACCGATGGTGACCGGTTGTCCGGGGTCGCTGTGAATGACGGAATTGTCCTGAACGTTGGAGTTCTCGCCAACCGTGATCCACTCATTGTCGCCGCGCAGAACGCAGCCCCACCACACACTCGCGCCTTTCAGCAGCCGAATCCGACCGATCAACACAGCATTGGGCGCAACCCAGTACTCACCCTTGGCAGGCAGTTCCGGTTCGATGTCTTCCAGGGCGTAAATCGGCATGAGGTTTCCGTTGCGTTGCTTTGCGGCATCATTGTGACAGCGCTTTTTGCGACTGGCGAGCCTTCGCATGCCGCTTTACACACGCCATAATGCGATCATGACTCATGCTTGGGACCACAGACTGCCGGCTCTGGACAGCGCGCTGGCGCGAACGATTGTCGAAGATTCCATCCGAACCTATTTCCGCAAGCGCCGCTCGCGCGTGCCCGGCTTTGTAGACCGGACATTCTCGCTGACGGGCGCGCTAAAGACGCATCGGAACGCGCTTGGACACGATTTGTGGCGTGCGCCGCTCAACGCCGCACTCGCAGGCCCGCAAATCGGACTGAATGCAGTTGCCGGCATATTATCGCTCGCCGGAAAACGAGAAACGGCCGAGCGGCTGCGTTCGCGTGAGCTGTTCTTCCGCACCACGGTCACGCAGGAAATCGAACGAAGGCTCTTCGTCGACCTGCTTGAACTTCCCTACACGGGAATGGGCGAGCCGTCCTTTCACGACGCACTGGCCGTGGAAATTCTGGGCGACGCCCGGCTCGATGGGGCTCTGGGCATACTCAACGGTCCCTGGGGAGAAACGCGGCGCCTTCAGATGGACGACAAGCTGGCGCAGCGTTTGGCGATCTATCTCAACGCGCGCGGCGCAGCGGGCGAGATCGTGAGTGCGGGTGTCACGATGGCCGCAGGCGGCGCATTGCTTCATCAGGTCACGCCGGGCTTTCTCACGCTGGGTCCTGCTCTGGCGCAGGCGCTCGGCGCGAAAATCGGCGGCGTCGCCGCGTTCACCGTAGCGGGCGCTGTGCTGGCGGCCAGCGCAACCGCCGCCGCTTTCGCCGGTGTCGTGACCGATCCGATCCAGAGCGTTCTCGGCATTCATCACATGCGCCTCATCGCACTTCTGGACTCGCTGGAATCCGCATTTCTCGGGGGTGACGCACGCCTTGCGATACCCGAGCAATATGCGGCGCGTCTGATCGATCTCGTGGATGCGATCGTGACGGTTGCCTCGCATATGCGCGCCGGTTGAGAGAATTTTTCCGTCATCCACAGATTTCACGTTGCCGTCGCATAAAGACTGATACGCTTTTCTTGTCGGAGTTTGATTCGACGCGGACTTGTCGGGGGCAGACTGAGTGCAGCATTGCACTGTGCCGTTCATGACAGAGAGGGGCAAAACCGCTCCAGGCACACACGCCCGCCAAGCGTTTCTCTCAAACGCGATACTTCCCTTCCCATCAAGTGTTCGGTTACTGACCAGGGAGCATCCATGGCCAAGCGTTCAGCGCGTTATAAATCCCGTGAAACCACATTCGACGAAGACAGTGACAAAGTTCATCGCCTGTTTCCTTCCCGTGGCGGCTGGAACCCGCGCGACTCTGACGAAGGCCGTGATCGAAAATATGTAAAGAACATTCGCGCGATGAGCGTGACGCAGCAATTGCTGCTCGACGCGATCGAAGAACGCTCCGTCGTTCTGGCGCTCGGCCCTGCCGGCACCGGCAAGACCTATCTTGCCATTGCCAAGGCCGTAGAAGCGCTCGAAGCAGGCCGGTGCGGGCGTATTGTCCTGTCGCGTCCTGCGGTCGAGGCAGGCGAAAGCCTCGGGTTTCTCCCGGGCGATCTGCAAGAGAAGCTCGCGCCCTATCTGCGGCCACTGTATGACGCGCTGACAGAACGTTTGGGCACAAAACGTCTCAAAGCACTAGTTGCGGACGGCGTGATAGAAATTGCGCCGGTCGCTTACATGCGCGGACGAACGCTCAGCGACTGTTACGTCGTGATCGACGAGGCGCAGAACTGCACCTACACGCAGCTGAAGATGCTGCTGACGCGTCTGGGGTGGCGCTCGACGATGGTGCTGACTGGCGATCCGGATCAGACTGACCTGCTCAAGGGCATGTCAGGCTTGGGGGACATTGCCGACCGTCTGGAGCGTGTTCCGGAGATTGCGGTCGTCCGGCTCGGCGAAGCGGACATCGTCCGACATCCACTGGTCGCGGGGATGTTGACAGTGCTGTGACTTAGAGAGCGAGGCCGATCTGGATGATGAACATCCCGAGGCCAAAGCTCCAATAGGCCGCGATTGCAGCCGCCAACCAGAACGCAAAGCTTGAACACGCTTTGGCGCGAAAGGAGGTGGCTGCATTCTCGAACAGCACGTTGGGGCCGGCGACGACCATGACGGCGATGTAGCCGATGCGGCCGCCCATCGTTTCGGGCTTGTTCGCCACGATGCGGTAAATGTTTGCGATGATGCCGGATGCTGTGAACCCCGCAAGGGTCGCAAACGCCACCAGCATAATGTCTTTGTACACTTTTGATCCCCAACCGGACTTGTCAGGGACCACCAATGCAGACCGTGTGCCTCGTCGCGGTGGTAAACAGACGCGGTTTTGTGCCATTTCGAGCCGGATACGGTGAGACAGTCCCGTTTCGAGCGGAAATGACGATTTGCTGACAGTGCTGGAGGTAGCGGATTCCGTGCCACGCTGACGAAGAATCAATCCGCGATAGCGCCCCAGGTCACGGAAACGCCCGGTAGCCATGTTAGGAGTCTGAGGCGCGAGTCAAAGGGACTTGCGCGGAAATGGCGATGACCTATTCGGACACTGATGGCTCGATCCGAAAGCGTTCCGGCTGGCTGATTCCGCTGGGCGTGTTTCTGGTGACGCTCGTCTTGTCGGCAGTGATCCTCCTCTATTATCTCGCGCCGAGCGCGCCCAGCTTTATAGACGAACAGATCGCGCCGACGTCGCGCACCGACATCGTGGCGTTGCGCGTGCACGGTTTGAAGCTCTGGATTCCAGCAAACTATCTCGAATATGAAAGCAGCAGGCAGGGCGGCGCCACGAAGGACGTGGCCATGTTCGCGCTCCTGCCCGACATGGCCGGCTGGTCCAACTGGGAAGCCGCGACGTTCGCGGGCAACAGTCCCGATTCACTGATCGTCTACATGCTGATCCGGGACGAACGCCTCAATCTGACCGAAGCCGATCGGCTTGCCCGCATCTATATCGCCTACGTCACCGACCCGAAGGGAAAACCGGGACCATTCGGTCTGGTCCAGTACACGTTCCGCGACGATTCAGGCTATCGCAACGAGGATCTGTTCGTCGGCGACACGCCGAACGGACCCGTGCTTCTCCGCTGCGTGCGTTTCTCGATTGACGTTCCGAGCCCGAGTTGCCTTCGCGACATGCCGATCGCGCACGACGTCGCCCTGTCTTACCGCTTCAAGCGCGCGCATCTCGCCAAATGGAGAGAGATTGGACAGGCGGTTGGCAATCTGGTGATGACGTTCAAGAAGCCGCCAAAGCAGGAGACTGCCGGTCTCGACCAAAGACAGCTCTAGTCCCGAACGTCCGCCGCAATCAGGTGCGGCTGGGCGGCGGTTCCGGCAGATCCATTTCCAGGATCGCCATGTTAAACGCGTAGGACACTTCGCCGTCTTCTTCGTCTTTGAAGATCACGCCGATAAACTCACCGGCGACCTGCACCTCCACGGAATCCGCCTGCTTCGGCCGCTCCACGATGGAGATCGTGTCCAGGCGGAACAGGTTGCGCAGATATTTCTCAAGGCGCCAGATTTCGCTACGGGTCAAGATTTGCTCCTTTTCCTGAGCTCATCGAAAGATGTTGTGCAGGCGGCTCAACTCGCACGCGCCCGGAGCCCGGTCAAGGCTTGACCCCGCCCATGCCGGTCCTGCAATCAGACTCATGAGCAGCGAAGCGCCCCAAGGCTATTACGCGGCCAGCGCGCGGCCGGCGGTTTTCGGTGACCGTCTCCAGGGTGACACACACGCCGAAGTTTGTGTCATCGGCGCAGGCTATACAGGCCTCTCAGCCGCGCTGCACCTCGCAAGGGGTGGCGCGAAGGTCACGCTCGTCGAGGCTCAAACAGTCGGGTTCGGAGCTTCGGGCCGCAATGGCGGACAGATTCACACCGGTCACCGAAAATATCAGGCGGAACTCGAGCAATGGCTGGGCGAGCAGCACGCACGAGACCTGTGGTCCCTGAGCCAGGATGCCTGCCGCCTCGTATTCGACCTTGCCGGCGACGACTGCGACGTGAAGCGCGGTCTTGTCATCGCCGCTCACAATGAACGAGCCGGACGGGAGTTGTCAGGCGACGCCGAACACCTTGCCGCGAAGTACGACTACCGCGAATTGCACATGCTTGGTCACGCGGAGACCGCGGCGGCTCTCGGCACCGAAATCTATCCGGCATCACGGCTCGACATGGGGGGCGGTCATCTGCACCCGCTCAAGTTTGCACGCAAGCTTGCGGCCGCGGCCGTCAAGGCAGGCGTGACGATTCATGAAAATTCACCGGCCCTGCTGATCGATGGTCCTCACACCGTTATCTGTGCCGGCGGAAAAGTGGTCGCGCACCGTATTATTTTGGCGTGTGACGCATTCAGCGCGGCGGTAGCACCGCAGCTCGCGCCCTACATCGCGCATGTCGAAAGCTTCATCGTGGCGACAGCGCCTCTCGACGCAGAGACAGCTGCGCGCATCATCCCGAACGATGCGGCCGTCGCCGACACGCGTCACGTGCTGGACTACTACCGCAAGAGCGCAGACTGGCGATTGCTGTTCGCTGGTCGCGAGGCGTACTGGACTCCGCCGCGCGACATCGCTGCGTTGGTCCGTCCGCGTATGTTGAAGGTATTTCCGGCGCTGAAAGACACGCCCATCGAATATGGCTGGAGCGGTACAGTCGGAATCACGCGGACGCGCATGCCGCATTTCGGCATGCTCGGACCGCGCATCTACTTCGCCCACGGCTATTCGGGCCATGGCGTTGCGCTGGCGACGTTGGGTGGAAAGGTGTTGGCGGAAGCGGTCCTTGGCAGGACAGAGCGTTTCGACGCGTTTGCGCGCGTGCCGGCACAAAAGTTTCCCGGCGGCGCGCTCCTGCGCAAACCGTTGGTCACGGCCGCGCTGCTGGCCCTGAAACTTAGGGATTCCCTTTAGAGCTGCTCAGATCTTGAAGTCGGAGTCGTCGTCGATGAGCTGGTTCATCTCCTGCGACGGGCGGTCCGCGCCCGCACAGTTGGTGAGATGGGCAGGCACGCCGACAGCGGTGCAGCCGGGCGGCACGGACTTCAGAACAACCGAACCCGCACCAACGCGCGAATACTCACCAATCTCGATGTTGCCCAGGATCTTCGCACCGAGCGAAATCAGCACGCCGCGGCGAACCTTGGGATGACGGTCGCCCGTTTCCTTGCCGGTTCCACCGAGTGTGACGCCCTGCATGATGGAGACGTCGTCCTCCACCACAGCGGTCTCGCCGATCACCACGCCTGTGCCGTGGTCGATCATGATGCCCTTGCCCATGCGCGAGGCCGGATGGATGTCAACGGCAAAGAGCTCCGACACGCGGCTCTGGAAGAACCGCGCCATGGAGTGGCGATCATTGGTCCACAGCCAGTGCGCAACGCGGTGGCTCTCGAGCGAATGGAAGCCCTTGTAGAACAGGAAAGCATCCAGATGAGATTTGCAGGCGGGATCGCGCTCGAACACAGCCGAAAGGTCCGCGCGAACGGCTTCGCCGATGGACGGATCGGCCGCCATGGCTTCATCAAATATCTCTCGCACCATCATCGGGCTCAGATCGTCACCGCCGATCTTCTTGGCCAGATGATAGGAGAGCGCGTTTTCGAGTCGCTCATGCTTCAGCAGGGTAGTGTGGACAAAGCTCGCAAGCGCCGGCTCACGCTGGGCCAGCGCTTCGGCCTGCTCGCGCAGGGCGCTCCAGATCGGGTCGCAGGTAGCAACTTTTTCGCGTGTAACGGCCATGTTCGCTCCCAAGCGCTGCATTATAACAGCGGACGACTGATTATTACAAAACAACGCATCAGAAACGTGAACGGACCCCAAAAAGGGTCGCACCGACACGCCACATTGCGTAGATAAGGTCTCAAATCGCACCCGCAACCCCCTCAGCCCCGCATAGGTACGTCATGGATTCCACAAGCCCTGCCCTAAACCGGCCTGCGCCGGACGCGCTGGACCTGCTTCTCTCGCGCCGCTCGGGGTCGGCGAAGGCGATGACCAGCCCGGGCCCATCCAGTGCCGAAATGGAAAAGATTTTGACGGCGGCCGCCCGCGTACCCGACCACGGCAAGCTTTTTCCCTGGCGCATCATCCTGTTCGAAGGCGACGCCCGCCGAAGGATGGGCGAAGCTCTCGCCGGTTGCGTTACCGACGTCGAGCCGGAGGCTTCGCAGGAGCGGATCGAGATGGAGCGCGGTCGTTTCCTCCGGGCTCCAGTCGTTGTCGGTGTCGTCAGTCGTGTGCGCGAAGGAATTCCGATCCCGGAGTGGGAGCAACTCCTCTCGGCGGGCGCGGTCTGCCAGAACATGCTGATCGCCGCGCACGCCTTGGGCTTCGTCGCCAATTGGATCACGGAGTGGCCCGCATACAATGCGCGCGTCAAAGAGCGGCTCGGCCTTCAGGCCGGCGAGCGCATTGCCGGGTTTGTCTATATCGGCCATCCTGTCCAACCTCTTGAAGAACGTGTGCGGCCGGACCTGTCGAAGATCGTGTCGCGCTTCTGAAATCTCGATCGGCCGGGGAACATGGGACGCAAGATACTTTTCATCACAACCGACCAGATGCGCTTCGATGCCATCGGCGTGAACGGCCAGAAGATCGCGCGCACCCCGGCGATCGATGCGCTTGCCCGCGACGGCATCAACTACACGCGCTGCCACGCGCAGAATGTCGTCTGCATGCCGGCCCGCTCGACCATCATCACCGGCCAATATGTCACGACGCACGGTGTTTGGATGAACGGCGTACCGCTTCCGGCCGATGCGCCGTCGGTTGCCCGTGTTCTCAAGGAAAAGAAAAACTATCGCACCGCGCTCATCGGCAAGGCGCATTTTGAGCCGATGCTCGATCTCGCCGGGAAATTCGAAGAAAGCAAGATGGGTCGCGCCGGCACCTTCGGCCCGCACCGCGGCTTCGATCACATGGAACTGGCGACGCACAGCGCACGCGGCCTGCTGCACTACCCGCAATGGCTGATGAAGAACCATCCGGAGGTCGCGCCGAACTTCTATCCGGTCCTCTCACCGAAACTGCAGCAGAACTCGTTCGGCGGCGGCGACACGAACGCGGTGCAAGTGAAGCACAACGCGACGCCGCGCAATCTCTATCACACCGACTGGGTCGCCGAACGGACGATCGCCTATCTGGACTCGCTCGACGCGAACGAAGACTGGTTCGTATGGATGAGTTTTCCCGATCCGCACCATCCCTGGGATCCGCCGCAGAGCGAGCTTGGCCGCGTGAACTGGCGCGACATTCCCGTTCCGGCGGGCTATCCGGGGAGCCCAGACAAAGTCGAAAAGATCCTCAAGGACAAGCCGCACCATTGGCACGACTGGTGGACCGGCAAACGATTCACCTGTTTCGAGGCGCCGCCGGAGTGGATCCCGCAGACGCTCAAGACGGACCAGTTGCGCGAGATCGATGCCCTTATCCACATCAAGAACGAACTGATCGACGAAGCGGTCGCAAAGGTGATGGCGCGCATCGCACAGCGCGGCTGGAACGACGACACGGACGTTTTCTTCACGACCGACCATGGCGAGTTTCAAGGCGACTTCGGTCTCCTGTTCAAGGGCCCGCACCATGTGGACAGCCTGATGCGTCTACCGCTCATCTGGCGGCCGGCGCCGAGTGCAAAGGTCACGCCTGGGACCTTCAGCGAACCAGTCGGGCAAGTCGACTTCGCACCGACCTTCTGCGAGATCGCCGGCATTGAACCGGCTGAGTGGATGGAAGGCGCGGCCCTGCCCCGCGACGCCAGGGCGGCGGCAAAGCGCGAGACCGTGTTCACCGAATGGGACTCGCAGTTTGAAGACGTGTCGGTCTCGCTGCGCACGCTCTATCGCAATGGCTGGACGATCACCGCCTACAACAAGACGTCGCTCTACGAAGGCACCGAGGGCGAGCTCTACAACATGGCGGAAGATCCTCATCAGTGGCGCAATCTGTGGAGCGAACCGTCAGCGGCGGCAATGAAGCGCGATCTGCTCGACGACCTGCGCGCGCATACGCCAAGGGGCGATACGCGGCGTCTGGCCGTGGAAGCGCAGGTCTAGGGAATTCCGATGAGCTTGTGGGTCTGCAGGCTCAGCCTCCACTTCGGGTGTTCTCGGCAATAGCGAATGGCGGCTGCGGTGTTGGCGTCCTGCTGCGGACTGTCCATCGGCTGGAGAAAGAAGTTCGCGAATGCGAGTCCGGCAAAGCGCTCAGGCTCGGCGCCTGGCTGGGGATAAACGAGTTTCAATTCATTTCCCTGCTTGAGGACAAGCTCGGCGCCGGCTTTCGGACTGACGCAGATCCAGTCGAGCCCAGCTGGCGGTTCCTGGGTGCCGTTTGTTTCGACGCCAACTTCAAAACCCTTGGCGTGCAATGCCGAAATTGCTTCATCATCAAGCTGCAACAGCGGCTCGCCGCCTGTGCACACGACATACGGTCGTCCGCCGCCCGGCCACTTCTCCGCAACCGCGTCCGCGAGCTCGCCGGCAGTGGCGAATTTTCCGCCACCGGGACCGTCCGTTCCGACGAAATCGGTATCGCAGAACTGGCACACCGCGCTCTGACGGTCGCGCTCGAGGCCGCTCCAGAGGTTGCAGCCCGCAAATCTGAGAAAC
>Ga0265325_10000618_pt1 | contig 25951 bp, 20 predicted proteins | sample 41420metaG_FD_202090 | JGI IMG/M metagenome (GOLD analysis project Ga0265325, IMG submission 202090) | Rhizosphere microbial communities from Carex aquatilis grown in University of Washington, Seatle, WA, United States - 4-14-20 metaG | ecosystem: Host-associated > Plants > Roots > Rhizosphere... | reverse complement strand
ATTGCCGTGCACGCCTGACATGTTCACGCAGTTTCTTGTATTTCTGTCTGGCCCATTTGACCAGCTCCTGATCCAGTTGGCGGATCACAGAGTAAAGCGCAGTACGGTAGTACCGTCCGTAGTATTGGAACCAGCCCCGGATGATCGGATTGTAGGTGCGGGACAGATCTTCCAAGGTCTGGTGGCTACGCTGCCGCAGACGCCAGTTTCGGATTGTTGTCCGCATCGACTTGGTCGCTTTGGTCGAGACTGCTGGACTGAAATTGGTGAAGACTATGCCTTTGCGATTGATCGATTTCCTTGGACGAAATTCGTATCCAAGAAAATCGAACTTCTCATCGGTGTGTCTTCCCTTCCGCAGATCGTCTTTGCAATAAACGATCCGCGTCTTCTCCGGATGGAGTTCAAGTCCGCAGTCTGACAACCGCTTTGCGATTGCCTTCCGCATCTTCTGAGCCTGCCTTTCCGTTCTGCAATGCACGATGGCATCATCGGCGTACCTCTCGAATGGAACCTGAGGAAAGTTCGCCGCCAGCCATCGATCAAACGCATAATGCAGAAACAGGTTGGCCAGCAGTGGACTGATCACGCCGCCCTGCGGCGTGCCCTTCTGACGCGGAATCAGATCGCCGTTCTCCTCTTTTACGGGCGCTTTCAGCCAGCGTTCGATATAGAGAACCATCCACTGCTGCGAAGCGTGTTTCTTCACCGCTCGCATCAGTAGATTTTGATCCAGGTTGTCGAAGAAGGCTCTGATGTCCAGGTCCAGGACCCAGTCATTTCGCCAACACCGCTGCCGGGCCTGACCCACTGCATCCAGCGCTGACTTCGCCGGCCGATAGCCATAGGAGTCAGGATGGAAATGTGGATCAACCTCCGGTTCCAGCCGCGCCTTCACAACCTGTTGTGCGATTCGATCCGCTACAGTCGGTATGCCAAGACTTCTTTCTCCGCCACTCTTCTTCGGTATCTTCACTGTCCTGACTGGCGGTGGAAAGTAGCTGCCCGCAGACATGCGATTCCAGATTTTATAAAGGTTCCTTTGCAGTCGCCGTTCAAAAACCTCGATCGTCTGCCCATCGGTTCCTGCTGCTCCTTTATTCGCTTTCACCCGTTGATACGCTTCCCAGACCTCCTTCTTGGAAATACAAAACGGCTTTGCCTTCTTCATCGGGCTCATCCCATTTTCTGGTTGGCTCATTGAATCAGGCTCCTTGACACAGCCCCTTCGCTCCATCCCTTTATCGGGGACTTCATTGCTACTACGAGCTGTTCCGTCCCTGCTATCACGCATCCGTACTCTCGCCCTCGTGGGGTCCCCACTTGTGGCTTCTCCGTTTGCATCGTGATCGCAGGTTCCCATGTTCCGCTTATCCGCCTCATGGCAAGCTCAGGCCACCTCTCGTGCCGGATGCCGCTACGCCCGTAAACAGGTTTCGTCGTAGCTCTGTCCCGCAGTAGTGACAACGCCGCGGTTTTGACATCATCTAATAGCTTTCGACACTTCAATAGTGGTTCCCTTGCGGTCCTCTTCTTGCCTGACACCTGACCCAGTCCTCGCTGGGCCTTTTCCTTTCGCGCTCACGACCGTGGCTTTTGACCAAAGCCGCCGAAAGGCGGTTTGAAGTCCGCTCCTGTAAGCCGACTTCGAGGGGCCGACCCTCATCGGTTAAGCAGTTACGCACGCTCCGCTCTTGCGAGCTTCGCGTGCTCATGGCACACTGCCACCCGCCACCCTCACCATTTCGGGCGGGACCACGAGTGTCACCGTCAATGGCAGCAAGGAAGCGCTGGCAGAGGAGCAGGTGCATATCGCAGAGCAGCAACGCATAGGAAAAGTGATTCCAAACTTTTATAGCTCCTATGACTGGAATGCGCCGCCGATGCAGGCCAAGCAGAAGTTCCAGCTCAGCGCCCGATCCCTCATCGATCCCGTTTCCTTCCTCACCGTAGCAGGAATCGCTGGGGCCGAACAAAACCGCAACATCTTCCCCGCTTACGGCAGCGGCATCGAAGGGTACAGTAAGCGCTACGGTGCCGCATTGGCAAATCATGTCACCGGGAACCTATTCGCCAAGGCCGTCTATCCGTCCATCTTTCATCAGGACCCGCGCTACTTCTATAAGGGAACCGGCAGCGGAACATCCCGCGCCTTCTACGCCGTCTCTTCTGCCTTCATCACCAGAAACGACTCCGGCCGTCGCGTGCCTAACTATTCCCACATCCTCGGCGGCTTCACCGCCGCAGCTATTTCCAATCTCTACTACCCCGAATCCGACCGCGGAGCCTCGCTAGTCCTGTTAAACGGTTTAGCCGACATCGGCGCAGACGCCGCAGCGAACCTTGTCCGCGAGTTCGTTTTGAAAGGCATCACGTCGCACGTGACCAAAGACAATCGTCCATAGGAGATCCAACTGCGAGCCGCGGCAAACTCATTTGGGTTCTCGCTTCCAGCCGGCCCGATCTGATTGAAGTCGATCTCAAGCGACCGGGACTCGTAGATGTGAAGATCCCGATCTTCCGATCGACTGACGACCGCGAAAGTTTCGAGCGACTGCGAACTCTCTGTCAATGCCGGCAGGTATTCCTCAACGACGCCGAGTTTGATGAAGTCAAGGAGATTTTGCTCCTTTTGCTTACTCCGAAAGCTGCCGAAGCCCTGGCAGTAAAGATCTACCGCACCGTTCGCACCGAAAATATGACACACCTTGAAGCACTGCGATCTTCGCTGGTGGACTACCAAAACCCCATACCGCTGGAGGTCTTGCAGATCCAAATCGACCTCGCTGTGCATGAATCGACTGACCTCGAATTCGTCCCTTTGAAGTTCAGGACACGTCAGATTCCGAACTAGTCGCGAGGTACATCATCAACACGGGTCAACCCGGAGTGTCCGTTAAACAGTCCTCATAACGCCGCAGGATTGAGGAATCTTCTAGCAGCAGTTGCCGCCGGTCTGTTGATTGCGCTGTTTTCTAACCTATAGTTGTGGAACAGCCGCCTCGGAAAGCCAATTCGTAACTTCAGGCTTAGCAACGATTCACTTACAAATAGAAAGCGGACTACGGCCTCCAACTCAGAGTGCTTGCCGAGTGTATCGGCGATTTGGCGTCAATCGAGAAGCACTTCAGGCGATATGGGCGTTTTCCGAAACCTATTATTGGATGGGCCTGTAACTGCTCTTAACGTCAAGGGTAATCTTGACCATGTACGTGCACTAACGCGACAGGAATAAGTGACATGTCGGAACAAGTAAATGGCGCTACTGACCGGTTTGAAAGCTCAAGACGGCCAGGGCTGTTTGGTAGGCATAGCGCGCGTTGGCGTGAGCAATCTCGGCCTGGGTTTGAGCCAATTGTGCCTGGCTCAGCTCGACGATACCGCTCAGTCCCAACTTATAACGGGTTTGTGCGAGATCCAACGCAAGGTTTGATTGATCGAGCAACTGCTTGGTGACCTCAATGCGATGGAATGCGGCCTGCGCGGAAAGTGCGGAAGTGCGAACGTCACGAGCGATCAGCTCACGGAGATTCCTGACCTCTTCCTTTACGGCAGCCGCTCGAAGGTCTGCTTCGCGGGCTCGTGCAGAGTAAAGAAAGCCGTTGAAGATTGGAATGCTAACGTTCGCGCCAACGGCTCCATACCAGGATGAGGTGATCTGGTCAGGTCGGATTGGAGTTCCGCCTGCAGTTCCCAACGCAGAAATGGTTGGGCGGTTCAAAGCATGTTCAGCCCGACTGAACTGAGTGGCGGCAACAGAGTTCTCCTTAAGGGCGGCCAGATCGGGGCGTGAGTTGAAAGCCAACTGTACGAGGGATTCAACGTTCCCTGGAGCAGGCTGCGCCTCGCTGGGAGTCTGGTCCACCAGGTTGTACCGTTCGTCCTGTTCGGAGCCGATAAGAGCATTGAGGTTCGCCATGCTGTCCTGTTCCGCATTCTGCGAATCGAGCAAGAGGAGTTTGGCCTGGGAAAGCTCTACATTGGCAAAACTCAGATCGAGAGAGGACTTCAATTTGGATGAGGCGAGAGCACCAATCTGATCTGCAGTGGCCTGACGCGCAGCGACTGTCTGCTCTGCAACCTTGAGTACCGCCTGGCTGCCGAGAACGTTATAAAAAGCCTGATCGACGGCCAGCACAATATCCGCGGTTGTCGCGCGCTGCACATCCGCCTGCGCCCGGGCCTGGGATTGTGCGCTAAGGACGAGGTTGTGAGTTCGGCCAAAGTCTGTAATGAGCTGGCTAACTGTAATGCCGCCCGCGGCCCGCTCATAGACGATGGGGTTATTCAATGCGCCCGCGGTGATCCGGCTGCCATCGTGCGAATCGACGGCGGTCAGATTGGCAGCGGCTGTTGGCAACTCACCTGAACGAACCTCGCGTGTCACCTGTGCTTGTGCAAGCTGGAGTAGCCGGGCAAAGCTGATGCGGGGATTGTGTTCGATAGCAAGGTGTTCGGCTTCAGTAAGGGTCAGCGCGGAAGTAGCCTGTGCTGCGACCTGCGTCGCTTGCTGCGCCGTCATAGGAATGCATGCTGTCGTCATTGCAATGCCTGTCGCACAGGTTCGTATGAACTTGTTCATGCTTGTTCTCCTTCCAAGTGCGAAGCCTGATGTTTTGCACGCTTGCGATGCACGATGAGATACGCTGCCGGAACCACGAAGACCGTCAGAACTACCGATACAGAAAGGCCACCGATCACGGCCCGCGCCAGTGGCGCATAGAGTTCGCTGCCCTCCTCAAACGCGAGCGCCATGGGAATCATGCCGAGAATAGTTGCAAGCGAAGTCATGAGGACCGGACGCAACCGAACGCGACAGGCCATTGCTACGGCTTCTTCAACCGGCATTCCCTCCTTGCGCAAGGACCGTGTGAACTCGACGATCAGAATCGAATTTGAGACGACGATGCCGGTCATCATAACCACGCCCATCAGCGACATGACATTCAGCGTGGTGCGAGTGACGAGAAGGAAGAGGATAACCCCCATGATGCCGGGTGGAATGGCCAGCAGAATAATGAACGGATCTTTAAACGAAGCGAATTGTGCCATGAGAATCAGGTAGACCAAAATCACAGAAAGAATCAGGCCAATACCAAAACTCGAAAATGATTTGCGCATTCCTTCCACAGACCCGCGCAGAGTGACGCGCAAATCGTCAGGAATGATTGTGCCTGCGATCACGCCATCGACCCGCTTGGCAAGACCGCCGAGATCTTCGCCCGACGGCGAAACGTAGACGTCGATCACCCGTTGGATCTGGTAGTGATCCACCTCAGTTGGAGTTTGAATGGGCCGAATGCTTGTAACGGCTCCTAGATTTGTGGCCACCTTCCCGTCGCGAGCCCGAATTGGAATCTGCTCGAAGTCGGTGAGGGACTTGACGTCGGACATAGGGAATTGAACAGTAAGCAGGTAGTTGTTCCCATTTTTCGGGTCCACGTAAAAGCTAGGCGCGATCATGCCGTTTGAAGTCAATGCGGTGATGACGTTATCGACGATCTCGCTCGAATCCAGCCCTAGCCGTCCCGCCATCTCGCGATTCACATCGAGTTCAAGGCCCGGATAATCCAGATCCTGAGGAATCAGAACATCGCTGACTCCCTTGAGATTGCGAATACGAGAAGCGATGCTGCTGGCTGTGGCGTATGCCTCTTTCAAATTGTTCCCCTCAACCTGAATGTCGATGGGAGCTGGAAGGCCAAGATTCACAACTGCATCGACAAGGCCACCCGTTTGAAAATAGGTAGTAAGCTCCGGCAGGTCGTCGCGGAGCTTTGCGCGCACCAGGTCCATGTAGGCGAAGCTGCTTTTGCTATGGCCCTTCTTCAGGCTTACCTGCAAAAATGCTGTGTGTTGGCCAGAGTTGCTGGTATAGATTGCCGAGAAATCGGGCGTGATGCCGATGTTCGAGACGATCATGCCCAAATCGTTTGGTGGAATGACAGAGCGAATATCCTCTTCCGCCTTTGCGATATATTGGTCCGTAACTTCCAGCCGCGTGCCGCTTGGAGCTTTCACGTTGATGACAAACTGTCCGGGGTCAGTTCTGGGGAAGAAGGAAAGGCCCATCAAGGGAAAGAGACATAGGCTCAAGAGAAAGATTCCAAGGATTCCGGAGACGGTTGCAACTGGCCTAAGCAGACTTTTTCTCACCGCAATGTCATAGTGCATCAGGGTCTTGTCATAGCGGCGATTGAACCAGCGCACAAAGTTCGTGAACCAGTTGCCGCCGGTGTGATGAACATCCTGCATATGAGCGCTGCGAAGAAAGCGCGCACAGAAGAGCGGAACAACGGTCATAGCCACCGCGTACGAAGCGAAGAGCGAGAGCACCACGGAGAGCGCGAGCGCCGTGAACAGAAAGCGGCTTACGCCGTAGAGGAAGACAACCGGAAAGAAAACGATGGCGGTGGTGAAGGTAGCGGCAAGGACAGGCAGAGCTACCTCGCTGCCGCCTTTCTCTGCCGCCTCATCAATGGGCTCACCCATTTCAAGATGGCGAAAGATATTTTCAAGAACCACAACCGAGTTGTCAATGAGGCGCGAGAATGCCAGCGCAAGGCCGCCCAGCACCATGGAGTTGATTGTCTGCCCCATCAAGTTGAGGATGAGAAATGCAGCCAATGCCGAAAGCGGAATTGAGAGCATTACGGCCACGGTCGCCCGTCCGCTGCCAAGAAAGACAAGAATCATCAGTGCTGTGAGCGCCAGCCCGATGCCGCCCTCGCTGCCGAGGTTGGAGATGGCTGTCTTCACAAAAACTGATTGGTCGAAGACCACTCTGGTCACAAGAGTTTTTGGAATGCCGAGCAGGTGTTTGAGGGCTTCCCGGATCCCATCGACCACAGCGATTGTGTTGCTTCCACCACCCTGCTTGAGGATGGCCAGATACACAGATTTCTGACCGTCGACGCGCACGATGTTGGTTTGAATGGCGGCATCGTCTTTTGCTTCGCCAATATCGGAGACTAGCAATTGCCCATTGCCCACAGATCGAAGCGGCAGCCGGTCAATTTCCTCCATCGTCGGAAACTGCGAATTGGTATAAATGTTGAAGTCTCGTGGGCCGATGCGCACGTCGCCGGCCGGCAGGATTGCGTTCGCCTGGTTCACCGAGCGCACCACATCCATGGGACTAAGTTGGTGCGCTTCCAGCTTTACGGGGTCAACATAGATCTGAATCTGCCGGTACTTGCCGCCGAAGGGCTGGGGTACTGACGCTCCCGGCACGCCGGCGATCTGGTTGCGCACGTTGAACTGTCCCTGATCGTGTAACTGGGTTTCGTTCAGCCCTTCGCCTTTGAGCGTAATCAGGCAAACCGGCAAGCTTGAAGCATCGAACTTGAGCACCACGGGCGGCAATGTGCCCGGCGGAAGGCGGCGAAGCTGCGCCATGGCCAGATTGGAGATGGTGGTGACGGCGGCATCGGCATCGGTGCCGGGCTGAAAATAGACTCGAATCAAGCTCACGCCAGTTAGCGATCGCGACTCGATATGATCGATGCCACTGCCCAGCGTAAAAAATCGCTCGAAGGGATTCGAGATGTTGGCTTCAATCTGTTCCGGCGGCATTCCGTTGTAGAACGTAGCCACCACTACCACCGGAATCTTAATCTCTGGAAATAGATCCACCGGCATACGCGCCACGGTGACAGAGCCGACTACGGCAATGATCATGCAAAGCATGATGATGAAGAACGGGTAGCGGAGGGCGAATTTTGACATGATTACTCCTCCCCGCTTTCGGTATCGTTCTTTCCATTCGGCACAATCACATCTTTGGCATCCACGGATTCGCCCGGTTGGAAACTGGAGAGGTTCGCAACAACCACGCGCTCCCCTTCATGCAGACCGTCAATTACCTCGATGAAGCGCGGCGTTTCCATCCCCAGGTGCAGTGTCCGCTTTTCGATTTGGCCCTGCTGGTTCACCACAAACGCAAAGGGCGCGGATTGGCTGCGATCCACTGCCTCGACTGGAATCGTCAATCCATTGCCGCTGCGCCTAATTTCGAGCGTGACATCGGCATACATTCCAGGTGTCAGCTTTCCATCCTTGTTGTCCAAATCGATTTCAACCTGCAGAGAACGAGTGGCGAGGTCCAGTTCGCCCGTGGTCCGAACAACCTTTCCGGTGAGCTGTTCTCCAGTGGCCTGCACATGAATTCGCGCAGCGTCGCCGACATGTACATATCCCGCCAGGTCTTCTGGAACAGGCAACCGGAGGCGAAGGATGTTCACCTGCGCCAACTTGATCGCCGGCATTGATCCTGAATTCGAGGTACCTGCCTGAAGCAGCGTTCCTGTATCGGCGTAACGCCAAGTCACAACGCCATCGAAGGGAGCTGTAATGTGGGAATAATCGGCAAGCGAAGCATAATGGCGATGGTCGGCCTGTGCGGCGCCCAGCCCCTGCTCTCTGGAAGCGAGCTCTGACCGGGCAGCCTCAACCTGCGCCTTTGCAGACAAATCTTTGGCTTCGGCGTCATCCAATTCCTGCAGTGCGATCAGCCCCGGCCGCGCTTCTGCAGCCTGCTTGAGGCGACCGTACGCAGCATGCAGAGCCGCATAATCCGCTGTTGCTCGCGCAAGGGCACTTTTGGCGCTCAGAATATCCTGTTGACTGCGTTGCACAACAGCCTGCGCCCCTTCCACCTGCGCAGTCATCTCGGGGACCTCAAGCTCGGCCAACAATTGTCCAGTGCGCACCCGGTCGCCAATATCGACATAGATCTTCCTGATATAACCAGCAACCTTGGCGTGAATCTCCACTTCCTGAAAGGGCAGAAACTCTCCCGCCACTTCAAGCCGATTCGAAAGCGGCTTGCGCCCTACGCGCACGACGGGGGCTGCGGGCAGTGTGATTTGGGCAGATGATTGGGATTGATGGCAGCCTTCGCTCAGTGCTCCGAGTAGAAGCAAAAAGCCAATAGGCAGCCACCTGACCTGAAAGGGCAGAGACATGACAAACAACCTCGCTGAAAACTGGGGCTATAAACTAGATGGCTCACCGGCAAGAAAACTGCAGGTGCAACTCATGACAGAGTTCCAGGAGAGTTAGCGAATAGGAGGGGGGCGGAAGAAGAGATTTGGGGAGAAATATGCCGCGGAGGAAACCGAAAGATGGCTGTATACCGAGTCGCGTGCCAGCAAAGAATCTGCCTTCCGCAAGCAAGGAGCAGTCAACGCCGCAAGAAAGACAACCAACATTTGAGTGCGGACGGGATCGGGCGCATGAACGCCGTGATATACAACCTCAGGCAGGTCAGCGGGACGTGCCTTTGCGGCCGCAATATCGCTGCCGGAACCACCCGCCGGGCCGTAACAGGCCAGCTTGGCTTCCATCGCAAAACCAAACGCCAGGAGGCACAAGCCAAGGGCAAGCACCGTGCGTCTGAAACTCCGAGATGTGGGAACCCCTGCCATAGAATCAGCCTACCATGCCGTTTGACTGATCACTCGCTGTTTTGGGATGGCCGCTGCAGACCAGACAACCATACTGAAAAGCAATACAACTCTGTTAATAACAAAAGATTGTGGGCTCATGGCAAGGAGCACTCCCCCGAACGCCGGAGTCGTCAGTACATCGTCAGCCAATCAATGAAAAGCGGCTGTGCCACAACCTATACCTTTTGAGACGGCCAGATCGTTAGATCCGGGCGTCTGTTTTGTTAGTGTTAGCAGGCAGGTTTTTTGACCCCTTTTGTCACAGGGTGAAGGGGTCCGTTTCAGGCTGACTTGTCGAGTGCTTCCAGTACTTGTGCTTTAGCCGGCGGCATTCGCAGGACACGTTGCACGGTGGCCGTGGAGACGCGATGGCCTTTAGCGATCTGGCGAAGGCTCTGGCCATGCTCGCGGTCTTTCTGGATAGCGAGGTTGTCGAGTACCAGCGGCTTGCGCCCGATGTGCTGGCCTTCGAGCCGTGCGCGCCGCATGCCGGCGCGCACTCGCTCGATGATCAGGTTGCGTTCAAGCTCGGCGACTTCGCCGATGATGATAACGATGGCCCGGCCCAGCGGGCCGCCTGTATCGATATTTTCCCGGAAGCTGATGTACTCGATCTGGAGATGATTCAGTTCGTCGAGGACATCAAGGTAGTGTTTCACCGACCGGGCGATCCTGTCTGAAGACCAGACAACGTCGAAGTGGCCGCGGCGGCCATCGGACATCATGGCATCGAGACCCGGCCGTTTGGCCTACGTGCCGGAGATTCGATCGGTGTACTCGTGGACGATATCGAAGCCGCGCTGAGCTGCCATCTGGCGCAAGTCGAGGAGTTGCACCTCCGGGTGCTGATCGAACGTTGAGACTCTCATATAAAGGGCGGCGCGCGTCATGCGCGCCGTCCCTTCTTCTGCGGGGTAAAAGATCCATGCTTGGCAACGTAGCCCTCGATGAACGCCAGAAGCACGACGGTCATCTCCAGACCCTGATTTGCGGTTGAGGCCTTAAAACTGTTGTGAAGCTCTGTCGGGATATTGATATTCACGCGTTTGATCCCTGATCCTTCCCTCTTCTTGATCTGACTCACCCCCTCTCTCTGGAGTGAGCATATGTGATTGTGAGTACCAATCCAATCGTAAACAATTGAAACCAAATAGGCTGGATGAATTGACATACGTCGGATGTGTCGCATCTTTTTCCCATTTGTGGTCCTGATTCCGACTAAAAACCATAGAAAGCGAAAATTGAGATCTCATTCGGAAGCTGGAACTCGAAGCGGCCCATGAAAAGCGACTGGCCCTCGTTCGCTCTGCACTTCAATCGGGAAACTTCGATCTGGGCGACGTTCTGGATGCCACATCTAGAACCGATCGATTCCACTCAACGCAACCATTGATTTTGAAAGCGGGAGCTGGGAGGTATTAGCGGACTCCGAGAAGATCAACAGACTCTTCGAGGAGCCTGTCGATCTCCACGCTTAACCTGCCGGGAGCCTGATCTGTGAGTCGATTGAAGAGTGGGAGCTTCTCGTTCTGGATTGGGCACGACTACTTCTATGGATTCACCGAGGGCGCGCTATAACCTTCTTCTGCCATGCGTTTGCCCATCTGCGCGTACATAGCCGCATCGCGTGGTTGCCACGTCGCTAATCCGTCCACATAGCGGTTGTACATGGAGAAGGCGGCCGCAATCAGCACCGTATCGTGTATATCGACGTCCGTCGCTCCGTGTTTTCTTGCATCTTCTACTAACTCATGTGTGACACGTTTCCCATCAATCTGAACTTGTTCCGCAATTGCCAGCAACGCCTTCAATTTGCCGGAAACGGGTGCATCCCTGAAGTTTCCGCAAACCGCGTCCACCAGACTCGCATCCCCACCGTTCAAATGAGCAGCGGCCGCACCATGGCTGGTTTGGCAAAAATAGCAACTGTTGCGTGAAGACACGAAGGATGCGATCAGCTCGCGATCCCGAGAACTGAATCCCTCATTGCCGGATGTGTGGAGCAGAATGTGCGCAAGCTCGCGCATCGGTTTAGCTGTCTCAGGGCGGAATGCGAAACCGGCAGTGATTCCCGGCAGGTCATCAGCAAGTTCAATGTGCGGCATGGCTAGTCCTCCAGATAAGCTACGGCAGGTGCACCAACATCTTCGAGATTAAACGCCGCGCCTTGTCGATTGGTGCGGAGCAGGAGGCTGACAGCAGCTGCAGCAAATGCAACCAAAGCAAGGCCGACGATAAAGCGCGGCTCGTACGAACCAGCGTGATCGTACAGGTGGCCAACTACTACTGGTCCAATTCCACCGCCGATTGCATACGCCGTCCAAGTAAGTCCGTAGAGCACGGAGAAATGCTTTCGGCCGAAGTAAAGTGCCAACAGATATGGGGCAACGTCGGCTTCACTGCCAAGGCCAATGCCCAGCAATGCTGAACCGAATAGAGAAGTATTGGTTGTGCTGGCGAAAGCAAGAATCAACGTACCACTGGCGGCGACGAACAAAATAAAAGTTTGGATGCGCTGCGGCGAAAAACGATCGATGAGGAGTCCGACACCAAGCCGGCCTAAAATGCCTGAGCCGCCGCGTACCGAGAGTGCCAGCGCTGCCACCTGTGCGGTAACTCCGTGCTCGGTGAGAATTGCCGCCATGTTTGTGACGAGGCCGTTCTCACTGAACGCAGAGAGCGCAGTGATCAAAGCCAAAACCCAGAATGCAACGCTGCGCATGGCTGCACTGACAGTTGAACCGGAATCGGAAACCCGATCCACATTGGTGGCGACGGCAGGACGATTGCGTACCAAAAGTGCTGTGAGTGGAAACCCTAACAGCGCAATGCCGCCCAGCAAAAGATATGCGTTACGCCATCCGTGATGTTCGATTGTCCATTGCGTGAGCGGAGGAATGATGATGGATCCGATGCCGCTTCCAGTCAGGATGAGTGCGAGCACAAATCCTCTGTGCTTGCGGAACCACGTAAGCATGGTGCGTGTGTATGCGAACTGCGCAGTACCGTTGGCAACCAGGCCGAGTACAAAGAATGTGAAATAGAATTGCGCGATGTTTGGCCCGAGCCTGCTGAGCGAGGCAAGAGCCAGGGCGAATATAAGAATTGCCGGCAGGATAATGCGTTTGGGAGCAAAGCGGTCGAGCAATATGCCGATGCCCGGCGAAACCAAAGCGACAGTGATGGCTGCCAGTGCGAACGTTCCGCCGATTGCTTCACGCCGCCAACCGAAAGCTGCATGAAGCGGATTGAGAAAAAGGCTGAACGTATAAGGAATGATGGGGGCGAAGCTTGTCATCACGCCAATAAACGCAGCTGCAGCAACGCCCCACCCAGCGTAGTGGACGGAACTCTCACTCGCCGCTTGCGCATGCATCGTCTTGCTCATCCGCGCCCTGCCCCTTTTGCGGGATTCGGCGGCTGCTCGCGGCTGTAGCCTGACAGTGCTATGCGTTCGCCCAGGCGGCGAAACGCTTCTTCCGACACAAGCTTCACGCCATTTCCAGACACGAATCGGTTATAGAAATTGAAGAGAGCACAAACGCCGATTGCATAAAAAATCGAGGTGTCGTCCCAGCCTGCAGTTTTCAGTATGTCTATGTCCAGTTGTGTGATTGAACCAGGCTCAAGGGTTAACTTTCGAACGAAGCGGAGCAATGCCTTCTGATTGTCGGGGAGTAAAGAGCTCTCAAGGTCGCTGAGCACGCTCCGCACCAACTGATGATCGGTAGACAGATGCGAAGCGACTGAAGCATGTGCGTTCCGGCAGAACTCGCACCGATTCAGCGACGACGTATAGGCCGCGATGAGTTCGCGCAAAGCAGGACTTATGGGCGCTTCCTCAAACATCAACTCGTGCGAAAGCTCACAAAGGTGATATGCGGCCTTCGGGCGAAATGCCAGAATATTCCAGATGCCCCAGTACTCAGTGCCTGCTTTTTTGGCTGCGTCAATCGCATCCGCGTACGGCCCCGGCTGCGGGTTGGCTTCGACCTCGCCGAGAAATACACACCTCTCACTGGCGTCAGTCATGGCTTTCATCCTCTGTCGCATAGTTGGCAAGTAGTTCTTGGGATGGAAGCCCGAACGCATTCACGATTCGATTGAATGCAGCGAACAACGCGGTGATATGTATCGTTTCCGCGATTTGCAGATTGCTCCATCCAACAGCGCGCAATGCGTCAATATCGGCCGGAGTAATGGCTTGTGATTCCCTAGTGATCTTGCGCGCGAACGATAGCAACTCGCGCTCGGGTGCGTTGAGCACTTGCGATTCCAGATCGCATGCAAGGACAGCATCGAGCATCTCGGACGAACCGCCCTGAGCACGAAAAGAGAAGCCGTGGCTATCGGTGCAGTAGGCGCACTGATTTTGCGCAGAAACGAACGCCGATAGCATCTCCTTGTGACGGCGGCCGAGAGCGCCAGCGACAAATAACACGGTTTGCGCGAGCCCCAGCATGTGTTCCAGCAAGGGAGGATGGGTAGCGAAGCATTGCAGTATGCCCGGTACCTGCGGACGGCCGAAGACCTCGCGGAACTGAGCATACAGGCCCGCCACCTCAGATGACGCCTCATCTTCGCTGACGACAGGAAGATTCGCAGCTGCAATCGGCCGCGATCTTCCCTTCTCTGCGAGTTTTCGATACTCGGGTGTTGTCATATGATTTAGAACTCCAGGCGCATTGCGAATTGGAAGGCGCGCGGTCCACCGGACCCGAAGAATCCGCCGGCAACGGTCTGCGGCTTATAAAAGTCAGTCTGCACAGATGCGCCACCCGTAACCGGACTGATTGATATGTTCCGTCCTGCAAAATTCCCCTTGTTGGTTCCGCGCACGTTTACTTCATTTAACATATTGAAACCTTCGCCCATCAGACTGACCGTCATCCGGTCCGCAACGCGGAATTCCTTCTTCAACCGAAGATCGAGCGAACTGAAGGGACTGAAGAAATTGATTCCTGCCGGCACATGCGCAATGGCCCCGCCAGCATTGCACGGGTAAGCTCCCGGGCAGGCCGGCAGTGCATTCCACTTGTCGATCACGGCGTTCAACTGATTGCTGTTCTTGATTTGGCGCGCCAAGGCGTTGCGAGGAAGAATAGGCAACCTTGAACCGGAAGCACCCGTAGAACTATTGGCCGTGCCAGGAAGGAAAGTATCCGCCGGAACGCCAGTGCCGAACGTGTATATGGGCGCCAGACTGAAGCCATAGGAGAGCTTCATGAGGCCGTACAGTGTAATTCGTTGACGTTCGTCGGAAAGAGCATATCCTTTCTCCTTGCGCAGACCGCCGGTGCCCTCAACAAGGTTTACCTGCTCGTCCTGGTTGTTGTTCTCAAGCTGATCGTCATTGGAATAGTCCAATGTCTTGGACAGCGTGTAGCTGACGTTGAACTCGTAGCCAACTCGCTTCACGTGTCCTTCGCGATGTCCCATGCTGACGAGCAGGCCGTCGTACCAGCTCTTTGCTGACGAATCCAGAATGGTGACGCTGTCTGTGATTCCCGAAACAGGGTCGGTGATGAGGCAGGGCCGATTGTTGCCGGGACACTGGATATTGGGAGATGTGGAACTAGTGCTGCGCAAAAGGCTTCCAATCAGCATTCTCGCGCCGAACACATGCAGTCCATCGGCTGCGACAACCCAGTTGCCAACCTGTTGTTGCACACCGAGGGAGAATTGCTGAAACAGCGGATGATGCGAGTTTGGACCAAGGGCCACAATGCCGACTCCGCCAGTTTGATGCGGTCCGCTGAAGGCCGAAGCTATGGTGGGGCTGCCGGTCGCAAAATGCGATCCTGGTGCAAAGCAAAGGCCCAGACTTGCCGGTGCGGGAATTCCAGGGTTGGTGCAGCTGGAGCCTGCGTACTGCGTTACCGTCAACGCGCGATCATTCTGGACCAGCTCCTTTGAACCTGACTCGAGCGTGATCCGGTCGTAATAGATTCCGTATCCGCCGCGAATGGCCGTGGTGCCGTGGCCAAAGGGATCGTAAACAAACCCAACGCGAGGCCCAAAGTCCTTGGTGTCCGGATCTTTGCGAAGCGGAATTACATTCGCCATCCAAGTGCAAGGATTAGTCGGCGTGCTTGTCAGGTTGGGGCAAGGCGCATGCGCCGAACTCTGACCGGTCAAGTCCGAATCGTATTCCCATCGCAGTCCGAGGTTGAGAGTCAGCTTGGATGAGACGCGCCAATCATCTTGCGCGTAGAGCGCACTGTAGTTGTTTGTGATTTGCGGAATCGGCACGGGGATGACGGGGGCTGTGCTGTGAATGCCTACTGCAACGGGAATATCGAGATCGTTGACCAGGCCATCGCCGTTCAGATCCTGAAACCCAAAGTCGGAAGTCAGAATCACTGTGCCGGTGCCGAACACGTTGATTTGTCCCGTTGCTCGGTAATGCTGAAACTCTCCGCCTAGATGCAGCGTGTGTCTGCCGAGCGTTGCAGTAAATGCATCGCGAACTTGGTAGCGGTCAAGGTGAGTGGCCTGCGGAAGGTTGAAGTTAGCACCATCCGCAATGTCGGGGAAGATGAGTTCGTTGGTCAGGTTGAGTTGCGGGCTGGTTGAGGAATGGTTCTGCGGATAGGGGGGTAGGTTGTTGTAGAAGTTATCAAAGTGGACCGAGAGATCGTTGGTTCGGTTCACGCCGAAGACGCTGGTCCAGGATGCAACGGCGGAATTGAATCGATTGAGCGCATTTTGCCGCTCGGAAGCCGTGAACAGTGGCGTCGATTGAGCAGCGCTTGCCTGCGCGGTATCGGTTGAACGATTGAAACTATAGCGAAGGCCAAACATGTTGGCTTCGTTCAAATGATAGTCAGCGCGATTTGAAAAAAGCAGATCGCGCAGAGGGGCGGCGGCCGCAGTGTGGATGATGGAGCCGTACGGTGCAACATTCAAGAAGGTTCGCGTACCGGTTTGTAACGCGGCGTTCTGGTTCCTGTACTCCAAAGCCGAAAAGGCAAAAGCCTTATCTTTTCGGATTGGTCCACCAATCGACCCGCCAAACTGCTCGCGATCAAAGCGTGGCACCGGCTGGGTGCGGTCGAACGTCGCGGGCAGGCCCTGCAAGTTCCGGTTGCGCTCGAAGAAAAACAGAGAACCATGCAGATGATTGCTGCCGGACCGCGTAACAATGTTGATGATGCTGTTCCCCGATCGACCCACTTCCGCAGTAAAGCGCGCGGTGGCGATTTGAAATTGGGCAACTGAATCTTCCGGGAAATTTGAGAGTGTGCCACCCACAACTTCATCGTTGTTATCGCCGCCATCCACAGTAATGTTGCCACCTCGCCCAAATCCTCCGGCGGAACTGATTTCGAGTGTATTCGTCTTGGTTGGATCGAAGCTCGGTCCGGGGCGATTGCCCGGAACAAGAAAAGCAAGCTCAAGAAAATTCCTGCCATTCAGCGGAATATTTTCGATTGTCGCAACGGAAATTTGCCCTTGCAGCATTGATTGGGTAAGGTCGATGTTTTTGCCTGTGGCATTCACGTCGACCGTGCTCGTCTGCGAAGCTACGCTGAATGTCGTATCCAGAGTGACCGCTTTGCCGGCATCGATTTGCACATGTAAATAGCGAACGTCAGCAAATCCCGTAGCGCTCAAAACCACGGTATAACTTCCCGGCACCAGGTTCGGAAGCGTGAACGAACCGTCGTCGTTGGAGACACTCTCGCGAACCGTGCCCTGCAATTCGTTAGTGACCGTAACGTGCGCATTCGGTACAAGACGCCCGTTTGGATCTTTCGCAATACCACCGATGGATCCTGTTGGCAGTTGAGCATGCAACGAAAAAACAAATGCAAGCGCGCAAAGGACTACCCAGCTGCGAGACTTAACAAGCACCATTGGACTCTCCGAAATTTCGGCAAATTGTCCGCATAGGGAAATCGGGGAAGCCGCTTTCATGCATTGCGGATCTGTAAGACATGAAGATGCTACGTACTTGCGTTTGTTTCGTCTTCAACCATTGGGTGGAGGAAAGGTTCCAACTGTCGCCACCGAGTTACACCGTGTATGCTTCCCCTGGTTGCGCCGGATTCGAAGCGCGTGCTAACGATATTGGACGTGGAGGACCATCATGCCGCATATCAACTTACCTGAAGGGTTGCAGGGCATTCGCAGCGCAATGGCGTTTCGACCTGAGACGGCAAAGCCATTGAACGAGTTGGCGGAAGCGTTGCTGCACGCACCGAATTCGCTGCCGCAGGGCGATCGCGAACTGATCGCAACATACGTTTCCTACCTGAACGATTGCTATTTTTGCCAGGCCGTGCACGGATCGATTGCAGCTGCCTGCTTCAATGACGATCAAGACCTCGTGAAGCGGGTAAAGGCGGATTTCCAGGCCGCGGAAATCTCTGGCAAGCTAAAGGCTCTGCTGGTGATTGCAGCGAAAGTGCAAAAGGGTGGCAAGAATGTGACCGCTGCCGATGTTGAGGATGCACGCAGACTCGGAGCATCCGACGTGGAAATTCACGATACGGTTCTGATAGCCGCCGCATTCTGTATGTATAACCGCTACGTCGATGGACTTGATACTTGGCAACCGCACGATGAAGCGCTGTATCGCGAACGCGGCAAGAAAACTGCGCGGGAAGGTTACGTCAGCATGAGCCGGGAATACCTCCCTAACCATCTGAACGAGACATAATTGCAAGTGCGGCCCGGTAGTTCGCTTCCATCTGGCTCGTCCCTTGCACAGAATCTAATCATTGAATTCTATTAGACGACTTAACTGGGCAGAATCTTAGGTTGAGCTGACCCGTTAGATTCACTTCTGACTAAGATTTTGAAACTAAGTCTATCCAAATTGGGTGCCGGAGGTGGTTTAATAGTCTAACTAATGGCAATCCTGTATTCCGGTCGTGCTGCCAATAAAGGAGAAGGACCATGCCTCTTTCCCGACGCGACTTATTGAGCGAAGCGCCTATTCTAGGACTCCTTGCCGCAATGGCACCTGAATTGACCTCTACCAGTGCTCGGGCTGAACAGAGCCCTGGCGAGGACGCTCCGCACGATTCTTATGGTTTCTGGAACGGATTCTTCGATTCAGTGAATCCGACCATACCAGGCTACGGCCAAAATGTGACAATGCGGGGAGTCGAGGATCAGTTGCCCGATCCTGGAGTTCAGACCCAATACCTCCATTACAAGAGCGACAATAAGAAGCTGCGATACGCCACGGAGATCGGCGAACAAGAACTACTCGATCATGATGGCGACGTGGCCTTGGGCATCTCGCTCTCACAGTATCGACCTGCAGTCGGCAGCACCGCAGCCAATGAGCACGCTGCTCAATTGCGCCTGGATACTACGCAGATCTATCCATTTAGGAACCTCCTTTCGCCGCTGGCATGGACGTCTATCGCTTCAGTGGTAACTGATAAGGGGGGCTTTGTTTCGCTCGATCGCCTAGGTCTAAAGACAGATGTGGCGGCGCAGGGGACGAACAAGATCCTACTGACAAAGGGAACTGGCAAAATAGCCGTCAACATTTCGAAGGCTCCCCAAACTTCAATGTTTGTGAAGGCGCTGAATATCATTGTTGAAGGACTAAAAACCGCAGCGCCCCTTGTTTCACTACCTGCTATTAGCGTGCCGGCCCTAAGTGCCTTTACGCAAACCATGAGCTACTGGGAAGATCGAACGCGATTCATCATGGCGGGAAACCTGACTTCAGCCGTAGCCACTCGCCAAGCGATGAATGATCCCAAGCGCGGAAGTCCGGCAGTCGGCTTGGTCTCTGGTGATTACCTGATGTTTGCGCGGCAGCATGCTGAAACACTGATCAAAGAGATGGAGAATCTTGACCTTGTCCAGGGATACCTGGTGCGCAAGGATGCTGATCAAAATTTGCCATTGCAAAATCGTGCGATGAGCGTACTCCCCGATGTTTCGTACTTCTCAATACGTGTAAGTGTGACGGCTCTCGGCTCGTCATCGAGCTAACTACAAAGCTGAACGAACAAAGGCGGTACGCCATCGCCGAAAATTAGAAATGCAAATGGCGGGGGTCCACTATCAATGAAGGGAGAATGAATATGTCCCTATCCCGACGTGCTTTTGTAGCTGATGCCTCAGCTCTGAGCTTGCTGGTAGCGCTCCTACCCGAACTTGCGATGGGCCAGAATGCCGCCCCCCAGGCTGCCTCTGACGATACGCCACACGATTCCTATGATTTCTGGAACGGGTTTTTCGATTCGGTGAATCCAACGAGCAAAACATACGGGCAAAAATCTGCCTCGCGTGGACCAAAGGATCAACTTCCCGATCCGAAAGCGGAAACGCAATATCTGCACTATAGCGCCGATGCCAAGAGGCTGCGCTATGCCACCGACATCAACAAAGATGAATTGCTGAACCACAGCGGAGATGTGGCGGTAAGCATTGTAATGTCGCAATACCGCCCCGGAAACAACAACAGCCAAGCCAATGTGCGTGCCGCGCAGCTCCGAGTGGACACGACGCAGATACATCCTTATATGAATATTATTGCGCCCTTGGCATGGACGGCGATTGCATCGCTGGAACCTAACAAGGCCGGCAAAGTATCACTCGAACAGTTGGGTTTCAGATCACCCCAGGCGATGCAGGGCACCAGCAAGATACTTCTCACACAAGGAACCGGGAAGCTGTCAGTCAACATATCGAAAGCTGCAAATAATTCAGTGTTTGTAAAGGCACTTAACATCATGATGCAGGGTGCAAAGATAATTGCACCTATGGTTACTCTGCCGGCAATCAGTGTGCCGGCGCTAAGTGCATTTACAGAAGTCTTAAGTTATTGGGAAGATCGGACTCGGTTCATTATGGCCGGCAACTTAACCACTGCGGTGGCCACGCAACAGGCCTTCAGCGATCCCGATCGCGAAGATCGCTACCTGGGTTTGCTCTCCGGTGACTACCTGATGCTTCCGCAGGAACATACTGAGGAGTTGGCCAAAGAAATGCCCAATCTGGATCTGGTACAAGGCTACCTTGTGCGCAAGGATTCAGACCCCAACATGCCCTTGCCCAGCCGTGCAGAGAGCGCGGTCCCCGGCATTACATATGCATCAATGCGAGTAAGTGTGCAACCAATCGACGCCTCAGCAGTTGATAAGCCTCTCGCAAGCGGAGGCCGTTCTGAACATTCTGATAGTGAGATCGGCGGCGGTAACTCCCAAAAGAGCACTAAATCAACAAAAGGAAGCAAGGGAAAGAAATGACCTGAGGTTTTGCAGTCTGGAGGCGGACTGGCAGGACCAGTTTCTTGCCTCAGCGATGCGCTTGATCAGCCGCTGAAGTCAGAATTCCGAGTAGCTTAACGGCGTCAATTTGATACATGAGCCAAAATCTCGCCTGATTGAATACTCGCCTGCGTCTTCTTCAAAACGCTGATCGGCAGGCCACTCGCCAAGCCCTGCATGGCTCTGGGATTCTGCTTTCCATGAGTGGCTTCAGAGACGGTCCGTTGTAAATAGGCGAACAACTCTCCCGCTGTTACGACGCCGTCGTGGTTCTTGTCAGCCTCTCCTTTAAGACCCTTAAGCAGGAAGTAAGTAAATACGCCATGGCCTCCCCATTGAGCATCCTCGTAAGAGAATTCACTGATGTCACTGGCAGTAATAACTGCGCGTTCGCCCTTGGCTGCATACCGCTCTAAGTATTGATTGATCAAGTTACTGCCGTTTTGACCGGCCTCGCCGGCCCGGGCGCCACTGAATCCAAAGCTGTGGCAAGTGTCTGCAACAGTGATGACCCTCTTGGCTTTCAATATCCGATCATAGACATCCTGCAATTGCCACATGGGAAAGGCAGTGCCGCCCATATCTTCCGGGTTCGAGTCTGCTGTCAGTAAATAGAGATTCCTTTGATCATGCGGGTCAGGAGCGCCATGGCCCGCAATATAGATCACTACGGTGTCTTGCGGCTGTGCCATGGTTAAAAATGTGAAGAATGCATTGCGAATGTTTTTGGTCGTGGCCTTTTCATTGAGCAGCAGAGTCACTGAGTCGTCGGTAAGCGCGCCGCCTGCAGGGGACTTAAGAAACTCCAGGAACGAAATTGCGTCTTGATCCGCGTATTCCAGGTTTGAAATCTTCGAATCAGCAAGGTATTTGGAGATCCCAATGACCACGGCAAAGGTCTTGCCCTTCCTTATTTCCGGCTTCTGACTTAGTTGCTCAGGGGTGAATCCACGGGGCTGGCTGCCGGTTTGAAACGACAGCAGAAAGTTGTAATAGTGTTGCCTTCCGAATTGGTCTTTGTATTCGAGTTCAACCGAGTTTCTGCCGGGTTGGAACCGGAACCCTCCGGCAGCGGTCAGGTCCACCTTGAGATCCAGTCCGTCAGCGCCGCTGCTGCTTTGGGTGGCAATATCGGCCGATTCGGTATTTACCTTGGTATGGATGGTTCCGTAATTAATGTGCGACCCGCTCGCCGGTATGTGGATCGCTATTTGCCGAATCGAGTCGGGCGAATTGGAAAACTCAGCTGTTCCGTTGCCGGGAATGCTGCCGCCGATATCCGGTAACAGCAGGGAGGGGTCACGCACGTTAGTAACCTGCCCATGAGTACCATCAAATCCAATCAGCACCAATCCTGACAGACTGAGAGCGAATAGGCGCGAGAATCTCGTTTTCTTCATAACCCCAGTCTCATTTATTCACAAAGTCTTTGAATGGTCCATGGCGCCGATTGTAATATAACTATCTCCCTTCCCCGCTTTTAGCCGGGAGTTCCAGTCACTCGTTGCGTAAGTTTCGATAACTCGGAGGCCAGCTTTGAGGAAACTTCAATCTAAATTCACCGCCATTGCCTTGCTCGGTCTGCTGAGTTCCTATGCTTTACCGCAAATGCCTGCTCCCTCCGCTGTCGCGCCTCAATACAACGACTCCGACAAAAAGAAGATTGCGGAAATTGAGCAGCGGCCCGACATTAAGGATGAAATCCAGGCACAGTGGGATGAGCGGCGGCGCAGAGACATGGACTACATCTACAACATCAACTCCTCTGCCCATTTCAGCGATCTTTCCGGTCCCGAATTCGCAACATTTCGCGATCACTACGGACTGCTGTACAACAACCCGATGCTGCAGCGCTACTTGAACGACATTGGCCAGCGTTTGGTGCCCAAGGATTCTCCTAATATCTATTCGTTTAAGATTCTGCTCGATCCTATTCCGAAGGCGGAGTCTTTCTCGACCGGAACGGTGCTCGTAAGCACCGGCCTCATATCCATGCTCGACAACGAAGCTCAACTTGCCTACGTGCTCGGGCATGAGATCGCGCATGTTGAAAAGAACCACTTCTACCAGGCTGTGAGAATGTCGGTTGTCGAGGATGAACTAAACAAGGAAAAGGGCGAGAGTACTGAGCGAAAACGCGCAATCTTTACCGCCGCCGTCACCACCGCCACCGCTGGCATCGGCGGCGGTATGGCGAATGGCCTCAAAGGAGCCCTAATCGCAGGAGCAATCGGACTCGGTTCAGGTGCATTTCTGTCTCGGCTCCTCATCCGCGACAACACGACCGTGACAGAATGGCCCGACGTCTATGAGAATGACGCCGACGAGACATCCATCGGCTATATCCTCGACCAGAACTACGACGTGCGCGAAGCTCCCAAATTGTATGCTCGAATGGAAACCGCGGCCGCTCACGATCCCCGGATCGGTCTGGGGTTCATTGCGCGAGCCCCGCGTATGAAAGCGCGCAATGCAAAAATTCAAGAGTTGCTTTCCGGCACTTTGAAGCCGTCGATAGAGGCTAAGCTCAAGGGTGCCGGGCTCAAGGGGTCCAGCGGCGAATTCAACCTTATTATGGCAACGCTCAAGCGCGACAACGGAATCATCGCAATTGATTACGACCTTTTTGCAATGGCGCGCGATAACCTCGATGAGGCAGTGAGTCTTCGAACTGACGACGCGCGTGCCCAGCTTTACCTGGGAAAAGTCATCTCCCTTACTGCGCGCAACGATCAGGACCGCCAGGAAGCAGAGCAACATTTCATGAAGGCAATCAAGTATGACGAGGCGCGCGGCAATTATCCTGATCCGCACCTCGAACATGCTCTGCACATGATTGGTGAAAATGGAGACAAGGCAGAGATTCGCAAAGAACTGGAATCCTACATCGCTCTCTATCAGCGGCTCCATGCCGGCGAGTTGCCCAACAACATGCCGATCCTGTATGACTACCTGACGCTCGTAGGCGAAACCAACTGGTACGTGGCGCCTGCTGAAGTCATTTCAACCAAGAACGTGGAGCCGATTCACATCAGCCCCTCGGGCCCCCCATCGGCCCTTACTGGCGCAGAGGTAATCGCGGTTGCAACGGCTTCATCGACGCGTGCCGCGGTCGCACAGTCCGCTGAAGACCAACAAAAACAAACTGAAGGGTCGACAGCAAAGCCCCATTCTGCAATCAAAAAGGTAAGTAAACCATGAAGCTAAGAAAGATTGCTCTTGTGGTCTTGTGTTGCGCCCCCTTGGTTGGCGTCACCGCGAAAGCCCAAAAGGTGTCAATTGGCATCGCACCTGTATTCGACGGGGGAGGCGAAGCATTCGGACCGATCGTCGTGGAGCATCTCACCCTCTTCACCTATCAGGATCTGCTGGTAAGCGCGGTCGCTCATCCATCGTTACTCAGCCCCGGCGGCGTTTACTCTCCACTCGATACAAGTTGGCTTGTTGAGTATGTTCAAGACAGAACGGATCTCAATCTGCTGCTTGTCGCTACGCTCAAGCCGGTAGTAAATCCCGGAAAGGAACGCTGGGTCATTCCCGTGGATCTGCAACTCCTGAATTCCCGCACCGGCGAATCTCTTGCTTCATGGACTGTTTCAACTGAGATCAATTCCCACAAAACACTCACCGACTTCGAACAAGCTGTCATTGAGCAGGGTACCAGTGGTCGATTCACCCAAATGAAAGACACTTACAAAATCGCCCCTTCACGTGATTTTGAGAAGCAGCCCATCGGCAAAGCGACGGCACGTCTCGCGTCATCGATTCGCGAGACGATGGAGGCAAAGATTGCAACTCTAGGCATCGCGAAGTCCGTGCCGCAAAGGAACATCTTGCCGGTATCCCAGAGCGGCTCGGTTCCTTGTACCCTCAACGCGCGAATCACATATTCGTATAAGCACAGTGCTTCCCACGCCTATATGCTTCTGGCCAACGGGATGGACCAGTCCACAAACCTCAAGGACGGCGTTGCCAGTTTCCCCGCCCCCGAGGGAGAACTCCTCCTGCAGTTCTCCGTTAACGACGCGCCGTACAAGCTCGAAAAGGAATCGCTTTACCAGATGTCAGTTTTTCATAGTTGCAAGTTCAGCAACCTGATCGTGGATCTCGGCCCTGGTGGGGATGCTCATAGTCATTGGGAGTGAAACTTCAGACTTCAGCGCGCTCCTGGATTTCCCCGCAGAGTGACGCTGAGAACTGAAGAGTCGCCGCATTTGGAGTCTGATCGGATCAGATATGATAATCCGCGTTGCCCTTCGATTCGCACTGGCCACTGCATTTGCTTCCGCCACGTTAGGGGCACAAACGCAGCGGGCACTGATAATCGGCATCAACAGCTACCAGCCATCTGGCACGACAGCGGAACATCCCATCGGTTGCACCTACGGTCGTTGCGAACTGGGAGCATTCCAGAATCTGGATGGCGCGGTGAATGATGCGTCTGCGATGGCAGATCTATTGACCGGCCCAAAATTTGGCTTCCCCTCCAACCATGTCACGGTCTTGACTAATCCCGCACTGTCGCACGCGCGACCGGGCGTTGACATATTGCCCGCCGAGCAGACAACTCGCGACGGAATACGAGCCGCCATGCAGAAGTATCTCGTGGAAACTCCGCAGCGCGGCGATACAGTGGTTTTCTATGTCGCGAGCCACGGATCCCTACGCGTCAACAGCAAAGGCAATAAGCTATCGGTACTTGTAAACGGGCAATATGTACACGCAGACAGCACGCTGGTGCCGTCAGACGCTTACAAAGGTGGTTACGATATCCGCGACCGCGAAATGGCACGAATTTTCAATGCTGCTCTGGACAAAGGGATTCATCTTACCGTGATCTTTGACAGCTGCCACTCGGGCGGGATCAGCCGCGGAATCGGGCCTGTGTATCGAGAACGTGCGCTCGCCTTCGATCCCCGTGATATTGCCGAGGCGCCTGACGTATCTGCCAACGGCCAGCCGCGCCCCGCGCCGACGGAGCGTAGTGACAATCCGGCCCTTGTATTTTCGGCGGCCCAGCAGGACCAGACTGCCAAAGAAGCTCCAACCGAAGGCGCAGGTTCTGAGGCGCATGGCGCCTTTACTGCAGCGTTAGTTGAGGCACTGCAAGTGCTGCCCGCCAATTCGCCTGCATCTTTGGTCTACGCACGCGTAAAGGCCGTGCTTGAAGGTAGCAGCGTTCCTGACCAGGTGCCCGACATGGATGCAACTGCCATGCGGCGCCAGCAGCCGCTCTTTGGCGGGGCGGCGGCCGCTTCC
>Ga0265325_10000615_pt1 | contig 25980 bp, 25 predicted proteins | sample 41420metaG_FD_202090 | JGI IMG/M metagenome (GOLD analysis project Ga0265325, IMG submission 202090) | Rhizosphere microbial communities from Carex aquatilis grown in University of Washington, Seatle, WA, United States - 4-14-20 metaG | ecosystem: Host-associated > Plants > Roots > Rhizosphere... | reverse complement strand
ACATTTACTGATGCCGATGCGCGGGCTGGTTGAGATTTCGAATGCCGGGGTGTCTATCGATTGGCGCACCGTAAGTGGACCTTTTACCAGATCGGCGCCGTTTAGCTTCCTCGTCACACCCATTGACAGCGCGAGCTTCCCTGGGCCCGACGCCAAATCTTCCACCCGCCGCACCTTCGGCCTTCGCCTCTGCATTACCGCCAGGCCCGTCAATGGCTCCAGCGCGCGAATCAGCACCGCGCCGGCCGTACCATCCGGTTCGGTCACGAAATTCAGGCAGTCGTACATGCCATAGATGAGGTACACGTAGGCGTAGCCGGGCGGGCCGAACATAATCCGTGAGCGGTTGGTGACGCCGCGGAAGGCATGCGACGCGCCGTCGGCGAGGCCAAGGTACGCCTCCACCTCGACAATGCGGCCGGCCGTTTTGCCGTGAACGAGGATCTTGCCCAGACATTCGCGCGCGACTTCGATCGTGCCGCGGGCGTAGAACGAGCGTGGGATGATCTCGCTGGTGTTCAGAAGCTGAGTAAGCGAAACAGGATCGTGTATGTCAGGATGTTATCAAACGCCCATGCGATTGTTTACCGGCCTCGACCTGCCCGCTCAGGTTTCGGCCTCGCTTGAAAACCTGCTCGACACCCTCCGCCCAGCCGCGCGCCTGCGCTGGTCCCCTGTTGCCAATCTGCACATCACCACAAAGTTTATCGGCGACTGGCCTCCCGACCGGCTACGGGAGATGAGATCGGCACTGGCCCGCGTGCCCGCTCGCGAGCCGATCACGGTTACCGTGCGTGGCCTGGGATGGAAGCCAAACTCGCATAATCCGCGGCTGTTCTGGGCTGGCGTGGAAGCGCCTGGACTGAGCGATCTGGCTCGGGACATCGACGACACTCTCCTCAATCTCGACGTCGCGCCCGAGCACCGGCCCTATCACCCACACCTGACTATGGCGCGCATCGGCAAGCCGGTTCCAATTGGTGCGGTGCTGAGCAGGATCACCGAGCTTCCTTCGACGAACTTTGGCTCATTCGAAGCCGATCGATTCTATTTGTACGACAGCAAGACCGGCCCGGGCGGTTCCGTCTACACCAAACTGGCGGAGTTTCCATTCGCCAAATGATTCCCTCGATTCTGCTGTTAAGTGCTTATCTCATTGGCGCGATTCCGTTCGGCTATCTATTGGTGAAGCTGACCACGGGCCGGGATGTGCGCGAGTCCGGAAGCGGCAACATCGGTGCGACGAATGTATTGCGAACGGCGGGGCGTGGTATCGGCGTTGCGACGCTCCTGCTGGATATCGGAAAAGGCGCGGTTGCGGTGTGGCTGGCCGACCATTTTACTCGCGGCGCGGTGTTGTGGATGAGTGCAGCGGCGCTGGCGGTGATGATGGGCCATGCTTTCCCCGTATTCCTGACGTTCAAGGGTGGTAAGGCGGTTGCCAGCTTCATTGGCGCGTTCGCGTATCTGACTCCGCTGCCGCTTCTTTCTGTGATCGTGATTTTCGTGATTGTCGTGGCGGCGAGCCGGTATATTTCATTGGGTTCCATTGTCGCGGCCGGCGTTTTCCCTTTGGCTGTCTGGCTCATCGAGCGGCCGTCCTGGCCGGTGATCGCGGCATCGCTCATTGCGGGGGCGTTCATTATCTGGCGGCATCAGGCGAATATCGGGCGGCTTCGTGCCGGTAAGGAAAACGTCTTTCGCTTCGGAGGCTCCAGGTGAAGCAACTCGCCATTGTCGGTGGGGGAAGCTGGGGGACGGCCCTCGCGATTGTTCTGGCACCGCGCTGTGAGCGCCTGCGGCTTTGGGTGAAGGAACCGGAACTCGCTGCCAGCATGGCGACTTCCCGCATAAACGATGTGTTCTTGCCCGGGTTTTCGCTGCCGGGCAATGTTGAGGTTTCCGGCCGACTTGAGGATGTTCTGCCGGGCTCCGAGGTGGTGTTGGGGGTAATGCCGTCGAAATATGCGCGCACTACGTATGGCGACATGGTTCCGTTTCTGGAGCCGGGGGCGGCTCTGGTAAGTGCGACTAAGGGCCTGGAGCAGAACACTCTTCTACGAATGTCGGAAGTGGCATATCAGGTTACAGGCAAACAGCCAGCCGTGCTTTCTGGGCCAACATTCGCACGTGATGTCGCGGGTAGTGTACCTACGGCAGTAGTAATCGCGGCCTCCGATGCCGGTCTATCCCGAAGAATCCAGCACGACTTTTCCGGACCCACGTTTCGCCTCTATACCAACTCAGATCCGGTCGGAGTCGAAGTGGCGGCAGCCCTGAAGAACGTAATCGCGATTGCCGCCGGTGTATGCCATGGGCTGGGACTGGGCCATAATGCCATTGCCGCCCTGATTACGAGGGGTCTGGCCGAATTACGGCGTCTGGCCTGCGCCATGGGTGGCAATCCGCACACGCTGGCGGGACTCGCGGGGCTGGGTGACCTGGTCCTGACCTGCACGGGCGAATTGAGCCGGAATCGGCAGGTGGGGATCGAGCTGGCGCGTGGACGATCGCTGGCAGATATTGTGGGTTCGATGAGAATGGTGGCGGAAGGTGTCGATACTACTGCCGTGGCGGTCGAACTGGCCGATCGCTATCGCGTCGACCTGCCGATTACCGCCCAGATGCACAAGATTCTCAATGGAAACCAATCTCCCCGCGATGCAATCCGTGAGTTGATGGAGCGGACTCTAAAAAACGAGTGAACTCGCAACTTTTCGACCCGGAAGGGGTTAGTCAGGATATGACGGCGCTCGCATCCCTGGAACGGGACGCAGAGTTGATGGTACGGGTTCGCGAAGGTGATGAAACCAGCTTTGCGCTGCTGCTGAACAAGCATCGCGGGCCGGTGGTTCACTTTCTCTATCGCATGGTGCTGAACCAGGGCGTCGCCGAGGAACTGGGTCAGGAAGTCTTCCTGCGCGTGTACAAATCGCGCGGGACGTATGAACCGACCGCGAAATTCACCACGTGGCTGTTTCGCATCGCTACCCATCTTGCGCTGAACTGGCTCCGCGATGGCAAGGCCGAGAAAGCGCAGGAAAGCATCGACGACACAGCCGGCGATGGACCGGCGCGGGAACTGCAGGACCGGACGGGGAACATCGAGCAGAAGATGGTGTATGAGGCGCGGCTGGACGAGGTTCGCGCAGCCATTGAGGCGCTGCCAGCAAAGCAACGCGCGGCGGTTTTGATGCACAAGTACGAAGAGATGGAGTATACGCAGATTGCGGGTGTGCTGGGCTGTTCGGAATCGGCGGTGAAATCGCTGCTGTTCCGGGCATACGAGACGCTGCGAGCGCGGCTGGCGCACCTTGTTTAACACTTGCAGGAAGGGAAGAAGACTATGCGTTGTCCAATTGAGGCGGGAAACGACGCGGAGATGCTGGTGGCGCTGGCCGCAGGCCGGTTGAGCGCGGCGGATCAGGAAGCTTTTGAGCTGCATATGGCCGAGTGTGCGGAGTGCCGGCGTCTGGCCGCCGCGCAGAAATCGGTCTGGAGTTCGCTGGAGGCGTGGAAAACACCCGCGGTCTCCCAGAACTTCGATCAGAAGCTGATGGCGCGGATAGCGGCGGATGGACGTCGGCGGTCGTGGCGGCCGGAGTGGCTTTCGTGGAGGCCGACGTTGCCTGTTGCGGCGGGATGTGCGGCGCTCTGCTGCGTGTTCCTGCTGCATGAGCCGCTCTCGTTAACCGGCGTGCCTGCGGCTACGCCTGCAGTGATCCAGACGCAGGACGCGCAGAAAGTGGACGTGGATCAGGTGGAGCGCGCGCTGGACGATATCGATATGCTCAATCAACTCGATCCGCCCGCTTCCCCGCCCCACGGCACTCCGGCAGGTTCCTGAGGCGTCATGAATATTGAGCGAGTGGCTGTTGCGCTGGTGCTGGCGGCAGGATTGTGTTCCCTGCCGGCGGGCGCGCAGGAGCAGCCTGGGGCGTGGCCGCGGCAGTTCCGACGAGTAGCCGAAGCAGAACAGTGGTCTCCGCTGGATCAACTGGAGCGGCTGCGGCTCATGCGCCCCGAACAGCGGGAACGTCTTCTGGACCGATTGCCGCCGGATCGGCGGGTCAAGGTTGAGCGTCATCTGCGCAACTACATGAATCTCACGCCGGACCAACGTGCTCGTCTGCGCGAACAGTATGAAATGTTTCGGCAGTTGCCGGTCGATAAGCAAGAGGCGTTTCGCAGGCTGTTTGGACGCTTTCTGAATCAGCCGCCCGACCGCCAGGACGTGATGCGCGAGGAATTTCAGCGCCTGCGACGAATGACGCCGGATGAACGGCTCGCCCGGCTGAACAGCAGCGATTTCCATTACCGGTTCCAACCCAACGAGCGCGATATTCTGTGGCGCATGGTGGAGTTGCTGCCTTAGCTGGGGAGCGTGTCAGCACTTTGCAGCGTTCGCGGCCCCGGTTTGCATCGCGTGCCGCGGCTGAAGCTCGCATGGCCTGCGGCTGCCCGGGGGTGACGCAAGTTCCGTTGTCTTCTTTTGGAAGAAGGCGGATCCGGAGGCCGATTGAAAATCGGCCGCAGGATGCAATCCTGCCCTACTTCCTGCGTTGGAGAGTGCGCGATCCAACAAAGACCCACTCGGTCACGGTCGCGGGTTGTTTCAGAAATCGGAGGTAGCTCCTCCGCCTCCCGAATCTCCTCCTCCGAAGTGTTGGGGACTCCCGGTTTGCGCGCTCGGCATGATTGGCTGCGGCGAGAGGATTCCCAGTGCCGCGGCGCCGGCGTTCATCCAGGCTTTGTCCTTCCCCGAGAGTCGCTGTGCCGTAAAGCCGTGGCGAATTGCGCCCGGTCCCCTTGCGAGCGAGCGTCGGATCAGGAGCGCTGCACCGGTCAACAATGCGCCCATGATCATTGGATCCCACGTATGTCGCTGCCAGCCGAGATAAGGCTTGTTGGTGACCAAGGTCAGGATGGCAAGTACTCCACCTACAGCGATGACGAACCGATCTTTCCCGCGCAGGCCGCGCGCGAGTACGACAGGCGGAAGGCACCAGATGAGTACCCAGGTTGCCCAGTAGAACGGCCTTGAGAACTCGGTGGCGGCCGCCGGTTCACCCCACCACTGCCCCACCAGATTCACTGACGAAATCTGGAGGTTGATGGCCAGGTAGAGGCCGAGCCACAGGAGAGCCTCGGCGATTGAATACTCGCGGTTGAGGTAGGTGAAACGATAGCGGGAGCGTGTCGCGGCTACGGCGACCAGGCCGGATGCATAGAACGCCGCGACCATCACATGCTGCGCTGATTGCGACGAGGTCCAGCACCCTGTCAGCCACAGAACGAAAAGCATCGCCCCGAGAAATGCATAAGGGAGCCCGAAACGACGCCAGATCCAGAATGAACCAATGACACCGACGGCGGGAACCATGAATTCCATGTTGTCCGACTGCGAAGAAAGAGCGTGATCGCCGAACAAAGCCATCTGCATTCCCGCGCAGAGAAACCCAACCGAGCAGACGGTAAGTGCATCCTCGATTCCGTAGCGATAAAGCCGGGCCCTGGAAACGGCCAATTCGGCGCCCGCATAAAGGATGGCAGCGAAGATCAGCAGGAAAACGCCTGCGGCTCGCACGTCCGGATGCGCGAGAAAGGCCACAAAGAACAATCCGACGGCGGCGGCCACGATGATCAGCGTAAACAGGAACAGGACAATCCGCAGGAAGATGTTGGTGCGGCGCAGATCGCAGACGGTTTCCTGTTCCATGCGCTGGTACTGGGCATCGGTGAGGAACCCTTCGCCGGCCCAGTCCTTCAGCAATCCGCGGGCGTGCAGGGCCTCCTCGCTGGCGGCGCTGTAGGCTCTCACGCTTCCCTCCCGAAGCGGCGCGCGATTACCACCAGCATGACCAGCATGGCGACGCCGGTAACCAGGAAATAGCTCAGGATAGCGGCTTCGTCATTCATTTCGCGGACCAGGATGGAACTGACACCCACATAGCCATAGACGGCTGCGTAAGCGACAAAAGGAAACTGCCGACGCTTGATGCCCCACACGAGAGATGCGCCACAGCCGGCCAGGAGAACGAGAAGCCAGATTGCATAGCCCTCCCGGTTGAAGACCCCGGAAAGGACTGCCCAGAACAGAACGTTGGCCGCGATATTCAGATAGGTTCCGAAGAAATGCGGTTTCAGGCCCCGGCGCTGAAGTACGGCTCCGGCGACGCCGACAATCAGGCTGTAGAGAATCGCATATTGTCTGTACTCTGCGTCCTGATGGGAAGGCCAGTGCGAGATGGTGAGACCGAACCATCCGGCGAGCGAGGACAACGCGAGAGACAGCACGAGGCGGTTATCGAAACGATACGCGAGAAAGAAGAAGAGGCCGGCGGTCGCCAGCAGATAGAGATCCCACTCTCCAGAGAGCGCATGAAAGCGGTTCTCCAGGTAAGCGAGTTCCACGGTCCACACGAGGCTGCCGAGGTAAACCACAAAGTCGAATACCAGGCTGGGCGAAGGAGTTTCCGCGGGGGACCAGGCGGGCGCGCGTGAGAAGCAGTACCAAAAGCACGCCGCGAGGAGCGCGGATAGGATCGTCAGGACGAGAATGTCGCCCAGTTGCTGCGACCATGTGCTGATGGTCCACCCGAGACCGGCAACGAACGCCAGAACACCAGCGTAGAGGAGAACATTCAACTCAAGAAAGACGGAGAAGGGTTCTCCACGGGAAAAACCCGCCAGCAGCGCGTGCTGTTCCGGCGATATGACGCCGTGCTCCTTCCATTGTTCCAGGCGAGCGAGTATGGTCATGACGTCTGCGTTCTCAGCACGGCGGCCAGCGGGTCCGGAGCCGGGCATTCCTTCCAGGCGCCAATCCCCGGTTCATGAGACTCTATCGTACATGGCGACTGGCTCGTCTGGGGTCACAAGAATTCTGCTGAATCACTTCGACCTCGGCGAGTTGTATCCGCCACCCGTCTCCTGCGACAATCAAGGTGCCGATGATTGATGAACGCGCGTTCTACCGCGAATCCGAGACCTCTAAGCCGATTACGCTCACTTGCCCCATGTGCAGGACGGCAGAAACCTACGATTTGAAGTGGCTGCTGCGCACTAAGGTGGCACAGTTGCCGCGGGGCGCCGACGAGCGCGACCGGGCTAAGTTCGCCAAGGCCGCCAGTTACATGGTTCTTGTGGATGACAAGGTGATGTGCAAGAACATGCGGTGCCGCAAGCGTTTCGATATCTCCGGCGTCAAGACCACCGCTTTCGTTTAACGAGCCGATAACCAACCGGCCGCCCATTTCCCGCAAGTAATCACAAAGCGAAATGTTTTTGGTCCGCGCGAGTCCTACTTGTGGAGGACGTGTGTGTTTCAACGACTAATCGTGTGTTTAGTGTTCTCGGCGTTGCTCGCTGCCGGGCGCGACCAGAGTGGATTTGAGGGCAAGTGGATTCTGGACCGCGACAGCACCGGTGACGAGACGGTTCCCGTGAATCTTGTCCAGAAACTGAAGAAAACCGGACGAGGCTTCGAAGTGGACTCTACGTTCGCCGAGCCAACCACCGGTACGGTTCCATTGCTGTACGTGGGAATCATGACAAACATGCTGACGCTCTCCACCGACGGATCGGAGCAGCAGAACCAGATTGGACCGTTCCAGCAGGCGTGCAAGACCACCGTGGACGGAAACACCATGACAACGGAGTGGACAGCCGTGATCAAGGGCGATCAAGTGAACGGGAAGTGGATTCGCACGCTCGACGCGGACGGAAAAATCATGATGCTGGAGATCCAGGAAACCTCGAAGGGCGAGGATCACAAAGCGATGCTCAAGTTCAGGCGGAAGTAGGCGCGATAATTTCTTCGATTCGCCGGAGTTCCGCCGCAGTGAACCTGAGATTGCGCGCGGCCGCAGCGTTCTGCTCAATTTGCTCGACGCGACTGGCTCCGATGAGTGCGCTTGTCATTGCGTCGTGCCGAAGCACCCAGGCGAGAGCCATCTGCGCGAGAGATTGATTCCGGTTGTGGGCGACTTCGTTCAGGGAGCGCACCTGGGTGAGGCGTTCGTCGGTGATGTCGCCGCGCTGTAGGAAGGTATTGGGGCGGGCGGCACGTGAATCGATCGGAATTCCGGTGAGATAGCGGTCCGTCAGAAGCCCCTGCGCAAGCGGCGTAAAAGCGATTCCTCCGACTCCCTCCTTGTGCAGAACATCCAGTAAACCCTCTTCGGCTCCCCGTTGGTACATCGAGTACTTCATCTGATGAATCAGGCAAGGGGTGCCCAGGCTGCGCAGAATAGCGATTGCGCGTGCTGTGCCGGCGGCGTCGTAATTGGAGATGCCCGCGTACAGAGCCTTGCCGGACCGGACAGCGTGATCGAGGGCGCCCATGGTTTCTTCCAGAGGAGTCGCTGGGTCGGGCCGGTGTGAGTAGAAGATGTCGACATACTCCAGGCCCATGCGCTTCAGACTCTGATCGAGACTGGCGATGAGGTATTTGCGGGAGCCCCAGTCGCCGTAAGGGCCGGGCCACATGCCATAGCCTGCCTTGGTTGAGACGATCAGCTCGTCACGGTAGGCGCCGAGATCGAGACGGAGGGCGCGCCCGAAGGTTTCTTCAGCGGACCCGGGAGGCGGCCCATAGTTGTTGGCGAGATCGAAGTGGGAAACGCCAAGATCGAAAGCCCGGCAGAGCATGGCGCGGCAGTTTTCCAGCGTGTCGACGCCGCCGAAATTGTGCCAGAGACCGAGGGAGATGGCGGGTAGATTGACACCGCTTTTTCCGCAGCGGCGGTAGGTCATGGAATCGTAGCGGGTTGCGTTTGGTTCGTACAATGGCATTTCTCCGGGGTAAGGTCCACATCCGAGGCTATCAGACACACGATCCATCTGTCCGTCTGCCGAGCCACGGCTTTCGAGTATATATAATGGGGCCGGCGCCAGGAATCGCGAGCCGCCGGTTCCATCGGGAACCCGCTAATGCATGACGCGCCGGACAAAGGGCCATGGAGGCTCATGTGAGCACAGCAACACAGCAGCAGGTTCCACTTGCCGACCGCGTTTCGCTCAAAGAGAAGATCGGTTACTCTCTGGGCGATGCGGCTTCCAACTTGTACTGGAAGACATTCGAATTTTTCCTCATAATTTTCTACACCGACGTCTTCGGCATCTCCGCCGCGGCCGTGGGAGCCATGCTCGCGATTACCCGCCTCGCGGATGCTGTCGCGGACCCGGTCATGGGGGCCCTCGCCGACCGGACTCGGACGCGCTGGGGGCACTTCCGGCCGTACATGCTTTGGTTCGCCGTTCCGCTGGCCGCGGCGGGTGTTTTGACATTCACCACGCCGCACCTCGACAGCCACTCCAAAGTGATTTATGCATACGTGACCTATGGCCTGCTGATGTTCCTGTACACGGCGGTGAACATTCCGTATACCGCACTGATGGGTGTGATGACCCCGAATTCGGTAGAGCGAACCACCATAGCCTCGATTCGCTTTATCGGCGCTTTCACCGCGGGTGTGTTCGTGCAGTATTTCACGCTGCGATTTGTCCAGTTTTTCGGCCGCGGCAACGACGCGCGCGGATGGCAGCTCACCATGGTGTTATACGGCGTTCTGGCCATCGCGATGTTGGCGCTCTGTTTCGCAAGCACGCGGGAGCGCGTGACGCCGCCGGCACAGCAGAAATCCAATCTTACGCGCGATCTGCGTGACTTGTTCACCAGCCGGCCATGGCTGGTGCTGGTGGGCGTCCTTCTGCTGGTTCTTTCCGCTTTTGTGATTAAAGGCTCGGCATCGGCGTATTACTTCAAATACTTCGTGAAGCGGGAAGATTTGCTTGGGCTCTTTCTGGTTTCGAACGGGCTGGCATTTCTGGCGGCGGTGTCGGTGGCATCGCAACTGGCCAAGCGCTTCGGCAAGAAGCCTCTGTTCATGCTGGCGATTGGACTTGGCGGGTTGGGCATTGCCGGCTTTGCGCTTCCGGGCCCCGCAGACATCTGGCTGATGTTCGGATTGCAGATTGCAACCAGTTTCATCATCGGGTTCAATTCACCGCTGGTGTTCGCTATGTTCGCGGACGTGGCCGACGACGCGGAGTGGCGCACGGGCCGGCGGACGACGGGTTTGGTTTTCGCTTCGGCAATATTCAGCACCAAGGCGGGCGTGGCCGTGGGAGCTCTCGTCTTCGGTTACATTTTTGACTTCTACGGCTATGTTCCGAACGTCGCGCAGACGGCCCGCTCGATTCACGGCATCATCCTGTCGATGAGCTGGGCGCCCTGCGCCCTGATGCTGGCGGCCACCGCACTCATGCAGCTTTATCCGCTCAACGAGGCGTTGATGGTGAAGATCGAGCAGGATCTGAAGGCACGCCGCACGGAGCCGGCCTAATCCGGTTACGATGGGTCACCATACACCGTTTGTGGGCGGCGCGGCGCTCCATGTGGCGCCAAGGCCGGTTGAGGGCGGTCACGTCGACCTGGACGGGGAACGCTTCTATCGCGTCGCGAATTACGATGCGATGCAGCCATTCCTGATGACGCTGGTGAGCGATGCCGACCACTGGATGTTCGTCTCCAGCAACGGCGCGCTGACCGCAGGACGCAGGAATCCAGACCACGCGCTGTTTCCTTACTACACCGACGATCGCATTCACGATAGCCAGGAGCAGACGGGACCGAAGACGATTCTGCTGGTGACTCGTGGAGCGGAGACGTCGCTGTGGGAGCCTTTCTCTTCGCGGTATGAAGGCGTTTGGCGCATTGCACGGAATCTTTACAAGAGCGTTTACGGGAACAAACTGGTTTTCGAGGAGATTAATGAAGACCTGGCGTTGAGCTTTTCGTATGCCTGGATGCCGAGCGAACGATTTGGCTTTGTGCGCCGGTCGACTCTGGTCAATCGCGGCGCGGAGGCGTTGAGCGTTGAGATCGTCGATGGCGTTCAGAATGTCATGCCGGCCAGTCTTACGCGTCGGTTTCAGCTTGAATACAGCACGCTGGCTGATGGATATAAAGAGAGCGAACTGGATGCGGAGAGTGGCGTTGCGCTGTATCGACTCAGTTCAATTCCGGTGGACAAGGCTGAACCGAGCGAGTCTCTGCGGGCCAATGTGATTTGGTCACAAGGGCTGGACGGGGCGCGGGTTTTGCTTTCGACGAGTCAGATCGACCGATTCCGACGCGGTGAGTCGCTGGAACAGGAGACCGTGATTCGCGGGCGGCGGGGGGCCTATTTCCTGAACGCCACGGTGGAGTTGCCTGGCGGCGCGCGAAAGGACTGGCGGCTTATCGCCGATGTCGACAAGGACGCGGCAGGTGTGGCGCAGATCGATGTTGCGGCCGATGTGGATGCGGACGTTGCGCGCGGGTCGGCCAATCTTGTCCGAATTGTCGCCGCCGCCGATGGATTGCAATGCACCGCGGACGAGTTGAACCGGTGGCGGCATTTCTCGAATACGTTATTTAACGTGATGCGCGGCGGAATCCCGGATGGCGGGTATCGGACTTCGCGAGCGGACTTTGTCAGCTTCGTTGCAAAAGCAAATCGGGAAGTGGCTGAGCGGCACGGGGCTATGCTCCATGAATTGCCCGAGACCCTGCCGCATGCGAAGCTATTGGCACTCGCGCGCGAAACCGGCGATGCGGATCTGGAAAGGCTGGCGCACGAATACCTGCCATTCACGTTTAGCCGGCGACACGGTGATCCCAGCCGCCCGTGGAACATCTTCGCCATTGAGCTGAAGGACGAGAACGGCGCAAAGACTCTGAACTATCAGGGCAACTGGCGGGACATCTTCCAGAATTGGGAAGCGCTGGCTCTGGCGTTTCCCGGCTATATCGAGAGCATGATCTTTAAGTTCGTCGATGCGTCCACGGCCGACGGATACAACCCGTACCGAGTCACGCGGGACGGCTTCGATTGGGAAGTGGCGGACCCGCACGATGCCTGGTCATATATCGGGTACTGGGGCGATCACCAGGTAATTTACCTGTTGAAATTGCTTGAGGAATCGGCGCGGTATCATCCAAGCGCGCTGGCGGGTCTGCTGACACGGCGCGTATTCACCTACGCCAACGTTCCCTATCGCATCAAGCCGTATGAAGACCTGCTGAAGGACCCCCACAACACGGTAGACTTCGATGCCGAACTGAATCGGGAGATCGAGGCTCGCGTAAAGGAAACGGGTGCCGACGGCAAGTTTCTGCGGGACGCCAACGGCGGAATGACGCACGTCAATCTGACTGAGAAGCTACTGGTTCTCATGCTGGCGCGACTTGTGAACTACATTCCCGGCGCGGGGATCTGGATGAACACGCAGCGTCCTGAATGGAACGACGCCAATAATGCGCTGGTGGGCTACGGCGTGTCTATGGTGACGCTGTACTATCTGCGGCGATTCCTGTCGTTTTGTACGGATTTGTTCGCGGAGAAAGGCGACGCCGGCACAGAGATTTCCTCGGAAGTGGCGACGCTGCTGGACGAAGTTACCAGCGCGCTCGAGAGCGGAATTTCGAATCGGCGCGCCATGCTGGACGCCCTTGGTGGGGCAGGCGGCCGATACCGAAGCGAGGTGTACGCTAATGGCTTTTCCGGCGAGCAGGAATTCATTCGCTTCCAAACTCTGAGGGATTTCTCTAGCCTGGCGCTTAGGCACGTCGATGAGACGATTCAGGCCAATCGGCGGGACGATGGCTTGTACCACGCTTACAACCTGATGAAGGTGACGGATTCAGGTGAAATTGAGGTTCGCCGGTTGTACGAAATGCTGGAGGGCCAGGTGGCTGTACTGAACTCTGGCGCGTTGTCTGCCAGGGGATGCGTGGAAGTGCTGGACGCTTTGCGGGACAGCAGCCTTTATCGCGCCGATCAAAACAGTTATGTTCTCTATCCGGATCGCCAACTGCCGCGCTTCCACGAGAAGAATAATCTTCCCGATGCGGAAGTGGCGAAGTCGGCGCTACTTGGCGAGTTGCTGCGGCGCGGAGACCGAAGCATTGTGGTGCGGGACGCAAAAGGCGCAGTCCATTTCCAGGCGAACTTTCGGAATGCGGGGTTACTGCGAAAGGAGCTCGAGGACCAGGGCGCATCCGCCGGCGAGCAGCGATTGATTCTGGACCTGTACGAAACCGTTTTCGACCACCGGTCGTTCACGGGTCGGTCGGGTACGTTCTACAAATATGAGGGGCTAGGTTGCATTTACTGGCACATGGTCTCGAAGCTGGCGCTGGTGGTTGGAGAACTTCTGGCGCGCGCGATCGAGGCGCGTGAGGATTCGGCAATCGTTGAGCGCCTGCGCGGCCACTATCGAGCGATTCGCAAAGGAATTGGCGTGCACAAGTCGCCCGATCAATACGGCGCAATCCCGACCGACCCTTATTCGCACACACCGGGTTTCGCAGGCGTGCAACAGCCGGGTATGACTGGCCAGGTGAAAGAAGATATCATCGCCCGTTTCGGCGAGTTGGGCGTTGTTGTTGAAGATGGTCTGCTTCGATTCAGCGCGGGGATGGTGGACCGCCACGAGTTTCTGAAAATGCCGGCACCGTTTGCGTTCTACGAGGTCGATGGCGATTCTCAGACCATTCAACTGGAAAAAAGCACGATGGCATTTACCGTATGCCAGGTTCCGGTGGTGGCCCACATTTCGGGGCCGGCACGGATTTTGACGACTCGCGGAGATGCTGGAAGCACCGTTTCGAACGGTCTCCAGCTTGATCACGAGACCAGCTCAGAAATCTTCTCGCGAACTGGAGATGTGCGCCGACTGGACGTGTTCCTGGCGTTGAATTAGTCCGGGAGCTTGTCGAAACGGCTGGCGTAATCGCCCAGGAACGTCATGGAGCCGACGTGGTTCAGCCGGCTTTCGAGATCGACCCAGATCTCTCCACCCATATCGATCCATCGGCGGCAGAAACTAAAATCCTCGCTGAGATAGTTCCCGGTTGCCTCATCAATGATGCAGTTGAAGAGGGCGCATCGCCACTTGCTGCCACGTAAGGGATCGTCGGTTTGATGCTCGTTCGTGTACTGGAGTTCGGGATGGTGCTGGATCATCGCGATCAGGGCGGCCCGGCGAATCATGAGAAATCCAGTGCCCGCGTAACGTGCCTTCACAAAATGACCACGGAGAGCAAGACGTTCCGGCGCCTCCAGTTCGAGAACATAAGAGAGCGCCTCAGACCCGGGATTGCCGCGGCCGGCCTGCGCAAGGGCCACGAACTTCGCCCAGTCGACTCGCTTGGTAGGGTACACGGCCGCGGTCATATCCGCATCGCACTCGAGTAATCGGAATACCTGATCGGGTTCGAAGCCGATGTCGGCGTCAATGAAAAGAAGATGGGTAGCGGCGGCGTTCTCCAGGAAATGCGCGACCAGATTCTGGCGGGCGCGGGTGATGAGCGCGTCACCTGCCTGTAGAAGAACGGTTAGATCGACATTACCCCGCCGTAGGCACGCGTTCTGGAGCCGCAGCAGCGAGCTGGTATAAACTGTCGTGACCTGACCGCCATAGCACGGCGTTCCGACAACCAAGTGGGTTTTCGATTCCGGCAAGTTCTATTTACCTCGGCCCGCGCAGGCTGTGCATTTATGCCAGCGAATTCCCGAGCCATCGCACTCCGGGCACTGCTGGTCGATTGCGGTCTCGCCCGTGCCTCCGCACCTCGAGCAGGGCTCTTCCCAGCCGCCCTGACCTCGACAAGATGAACAAGCGGTCGCTTCAGCCATGTTTTATCCTGACGCAGCAAGCACATCGCTTACGGACGGCTTGCCCCGACGCGCATACCGGATGGCGCCGTCGGGTCCGATCAAATATACCGTACGCCGCACAATCAGGCCACCCGCTTTGTATTGCGCGGCGACGCGCTGGCCCTTGTCCACAAGCAGAGGGAACGGAAACGAATAGCGCTCCTGAAACTTCCAATGGCTGGCGGCGCTCTGCGGATTGACACCGAACACCAGTGTGTTCAGCTCCTGCGCCGGCTTCCAGGAATCCCGGAACTCGCAAAGTTGACGGCGGCAGACAGTGGTGTCGTCGCCGGGATAGAACACCAGAACCACGTTGTGGCCACGGAGATCGGCCAGATGCACGGGGTGACCACTCTGATCGGGCAGCGTGAAATCAGGCGCACTGGTTCCGGTTGCCAGCGGCGCCGAGAATAGCGACGAAAACATGGATCTAGCTTTGCGGCGGTTTCGTCTTGCGCAGCACTTTAGTGAGCGTAGCCACTGCGCGATCCACCAATTCTTCGGTAATGGTGTACGGCGGCAGGAATCGCAGCACAGTGTCGTGCGTGGCGTTAATGAGCAGGCCTTCCGCCATGGCGTCCAGAACAATCTGTTTGCCGGAGAACTCAAGCTCCACGCCCAGCATGAGACCCACACCCCGCACTTCGCGAATAAAGCGGAAGTGCTTGGCCATCTCATCCAGCTTCATGCGGAAATACGCACCCATGTGCGTAATGTGGGGGAGGAGTTCGTCCAGGATGTCGGCGAATTCCAGCGCTACGCGGCACGCGAGCACATTACCGCCGAACGTGGACCCATGCATTCCCGGCGCAATCGAAGCGGCAGCCCGTTCATTGGCGACAATACAGCCCAGCGGAATTCCACACGCCAGCGGTTTAGCGGTGACCATAACATCCGGCAGAATCGGAGGTTCAATTAGTTGATAGCCGAAGTAGCGGCCGGTGCGTCCCACACCGCATTGCGTCTCATCGAAGACCAGCAGAGCGTCATAACGATCGGCCAACTCACGGGCGGCATGCGCAAACTCCGCCGTCACCAGGTAGACGCCACCCTCGCCCTGAATCCACTCAATCACGATTCCGGCAGTACGCTCACTGACTACTTGTTCCAGTGCGGCGACATCGTTGATGCGCACAAATCGCGCGCCCGGAAGAAGCGGCTCGAAATCACGCTGATACTTCGGCTGCCCGGTAATAGAGAGCGCACCGAAAGTTCGCCCGTGAAAGGAATTGTCAAGAGAGACGATCTCGTACTTTTCTTCGTTGATGCGCCGCCCGTGAGCGCGCACCATTTTCATCGCGCCTTCGATGCCTTCCGTACCGGAGTTGCAGAAAAACGTGCGCGCCAGGCCGCTCATCTTTGACAGGCGCTCCGCCAGTCGACCCTGATACTCGTGGTAGTAAAGATTCGAGGAATGCAATAACAGACCGGCCTGCTCGCGGATCACTTTCACGATACGCGGGTGCGCGTGTCCAAGCGCGTTGACGCCAATGCCCGTGATCAGATCGATGTAGCGCTTGCCATCGGTGTCGTAAACGTAGCAACCCTTGCCACGATGCAACACCACCGGATAGCGCGCATAGTTCTGCAGCAGGTAAGCTTTTTCAAGATCGAATACCTGTTGTGTTTCGGAGGTGTGCGTTGGCGAAGCGACTGTGGGGCTCATTCAATCCATGATAAAGGGTTACATCATCACAGCAGCGGCGGTGGTTAGCCGTCCACCCGCTGCTGTGAACTCGACCAGCATTTGTTGCGCCTTCTCATCGTCCAGACTGCGCACGGCATCGGTGACCAGTTCCACCAGTTTGCCCTTCCTGAGTAGGCCGAATGCCGCACAACGGACGCAGATCTCCGTTACGACGCCGTAGACGACGAAGCGCTGGGCCTGCAGGTGACCGAGTACGAAGGACAGGTTGTCGTTGGTGAACATGTCGATGTGCTGTTTCTCGATGACAATCTGTTCGCACAAGTCCAGAGAGAATACCGCGCCACGCGTTGACGGCACCACGATTCGCTGGGCCAGAAGCGTGGAATCCGGTTTACGCTGGCCTACAGTTCCCACGACGCAGTGCGGAGGCCATGAGGCGAATTCCGGATCGTTCTCGGAATGCGCATCCATCGTGGAAAGAACCGGGGCGCCAGTTCGCGCCGCATAGCCGTTAAGGGCGGCGACAACAGGCAGAATCTTCTCGGCGCCAGGCGCGTAGAGAGCACCCGCCGGAAACATGAAATCGACTTGCGTATCGACGTCGACGAAGACGGTTTTCACGAGTGAACCTCCGCGCGCACTCGCTCCGACCGGGCCTGCAACTCCGTGCTGAATTCGACAGGATAGGGATCTTCGCCCTCAAAGAGGCTGCGCGTGGCGAGTGGCAGCTTGTGCAAACAACGCTGCGCGTATTCGCGCGAAGCGGCTGCGCTCGGCAAGTCGTGCACTAATCGTCCCTGAATGATCACGGGGCCAATCAGCGCTCGTGGTCCGCCCTCGCCATGTCCGCAGCCCGTGCATTCCCAGGAACAGGCAATCTGATCGTGATCCGCAAAGCGGAAGACCTGTTTGGCGCCGGGCATGGTGTGCTTGCCTTCGCTATATTTCGCGGTGTAGCGGGTGACGCCATTCTCTTCCAATTCGACCAGCTTGTAAACGGCACCCAGGCTGGGAGCGTCGGCCGATGTGGCGAGATCGGTGCCAACTCCAAAGGCGTCGATGGGCGCGCCCGCGGCGGTGTATTCGAGAATCTTGTACTCGTTCAGGTCGCTGGTGGCCATGATCTTCGCGTCGTGCAGGCCGGCATCGTCGAGAATCTGGCGCACGGTGTGCGCGAGCTCCACCAGGTTTCCGCTGTCCAGACGGACGCCCCAGAGCGGACGACCCAGATCGGCGGCGAGCCTGGCGCCTCTTACGGTGTCGTAGGTATCGATGAGATAGATGGTGGACTCGCCGAGCATCTCCTGCAGTTTTCGATACGCTTCGCGCTCACTGGGGAAAGAAAGCACCCAGGAGTGCGCGGCGGTACCGAAAACGGGAATGCCGAAGCGAAATCCAGTTTCCGTGTTGCTGGTGCCAATGCAGCCGCCGATGTAAGCGGCCCGCCCTGCCAGGACACCTGCCTCCGGAGAATGTGCGCGACGAGTTCCAAATTCAACCACGCCACGCGTCCCGGCCACTTCCGCGATCCGCGCGGCTTTTGTCGCCACCAGCGACGGGAAACCCATGGTTGCGAGAAGGTACGTCTCCGCAATTTGCGCTTCGATCAGCGGGGCACGGACGGTGAGAAGGGGCTCGTCCGCAAATACGGGAGTTCCTTCTTCCACGGCGAACAGGTCGCCCGTGAAACGAAGGTGCAGAAGGTGATCGAAGAATTCTGGAGAAACATTCGCAAAATGCGGCAGGGCGCGCAGGTAATCGACTTCGTCGCGCGTGAAGCGCAGATTGAGAAGATAATCCACGGCCTGCGCGAGCCCCGCCGCGAGGATGAAATTGCGGGAACGCGGCAGACGGCGAAAGAATAACTCGAAGCAGCCGATCTGGTGGGCCTTGCCCGCTTCAAAATAGCCGGCCGCCATCGTGAGTTGATACAGGTCAGTGAGCAGACCGGTCATGTACGCATTATTCTCGCATCGATTACTTCTTCGTCGCAGGCGCCGGTTTCACCGCGGCCACCGCTGCTTCCAGCTCTTGTACGCTCTTGGCGTCGAGTTGATACAAGGCGGTTTCGCCTTCGCGTTTCGCAATATAACCATCACTCTGTTTCGAGAAGAGCGCTTTCTCGGTTCGCTTATTATCCTTCGAAACGATTGCGATATCGATCATTGGCGTGCCGAACCCTTTGTCTACAAACTGAGTGGCGCTGAGCTCGCGCAGCTTGTCGATAAACGATTCGATGCTGGTGCTGTCCAGTTCCTTGCCGTTGGCGAACCATTTGTCGCCAGCGCGCATAAAGTCGTACGACCGTGTGCCGTCGTGCATGTCGATTTTGTTCGGATCGTCGAATCCAAACTCGAATAGCTTTTTGTTGCGGAAGTCGTCAAGAGATTTGGCGACGCCTTCGCCGAGTTCGGCGGTGGCCTTCCATACGCCGTCCACAGCGCTTGACTTCGCGTAGTAATCGCCGGATTTCGTCTTCCGAATCTGTAGTTCCTGAGTGCCGGCTCCGTCGGTGGTTTTAGCGGTAGCGACCGGTGCGGCAGAGGCGAACTCACTAGCGGCCTTCCGGCGATCTTCGTCGGATCCGGCGAGGTCCATTTTCGAATCCTTCAATTTACGGACGAGTTCTTCCACCTGCAATCCGTCAGCCCGGTAGGGACCTGGTTTCAGAATCTGCCAATCGCCCTGATTATTCTTGCCGAACTCGATGTCCTGGCCTTTAGCGACCAGCTCGACGCGGGTGAGATTGCTTTGATCGAACGTCAGGAGCCGTTTATCGCGCAGATCGTTTACACCCTTGTCGAATGCGGTGCGGGTAAACGATGCGATGGTATAAACTTTCGAATCTCCCTCAACCTTTGCGTATGCGCCGCCGCCGGTAGGCACGTCATCGCCAAGTAGCAGCGTCTTCGTCTTTCCATTTCTGGTGGTGACAATAACGGTTTCAGCCGACTGCGCAAGCCCATAAGGAGAGAGATCCGAAGGCTTTTGCTCCACCACGCTGTCGGCGTTCAGTGAACTCACGCTGCCAATCAGCGCACTCATGGCATCCTGATCGGCGTTATAAGGGATCGGAGAAGTGATGTGCCAGGTACCGCTTGGCCTTTCGGCTACAAGGTCCTGGCCATCTTTCTTCTTCAATTCGATCTTCGCGATGTCCGATTGGGTGATGGACAGGATCTTTGTCTCCGTGTCTTTCGGTGGGGCGCTTTCTTCTTTGGCCTTCTGCTTGTTCGACCAATAAACGATACCGGCCAGCACCACAAGAACGATGGCCGCAATGAGCAATCCCCGGATGCGCATCGGCTACCTCCTGCGCCACCAGACCGCAATGCCGGCAACGATCACAATCAGGGGCATCAGAATCACGCTCACCCAACCGATCATCGCCATCTGTGAACGGCTTACCGTGATGCGGCGGTCGTCCTGTTCCTTCGGACGGATCGAGATGAGATCTTCGTCGGACGCCAGCCAGTTTGTCATGTTCAGTGCAAGATCGCGATTGCCGTTGAAGCGGATGAAACCGTTGGATGCCCAGCCGGAATTGCCAACTACAACGAAGCGTCCCTGCTTGCTCGGCTGGCCGGTGTTGTACGTGCCCGCAGCCGCCATCGTGAACGGACCCGGCTTGCTGGTCTTCGGATCGGCGCTGATCTCACCCGGCCCCAGGTTAGTGGTGGCGAAGCTGCCATCGGACGAACCGAACAGCTTGTCCACAGTAGTTTTGCCGGTCGCCTTCGTCTCCAGAGCGCGGGTCAGCGGGAAGCCCGTGGCCGTGCCCTTCATCGGCGCGACTATCGGATGACTCTCGTAGTTCATTACCAGCGGCACTTCCGGGCCCAGGCCCGCAAGTTGGCCGATGGGGTTCTCATCCAACACCAGGTTCTTTTCCGGCGTAACGCCCCAGCTTGTCAACAAATCGTTGAGCGGAGCATTGTCTGCGATTTCGCGCCCACGCACTTTCAGTGGCGGATCCAGAAGGAACAGCGCCCGTCCCCCAGCTTCCACCAACTTGCGCAACGCATCGATCTCCGGCTGCGCGTAATCCGTGCTCGGACCGGCCACCACTACCACCGTGCAATCCGCCGGTACTTCAGCCTTCTGCAAGAAGCTGATGGATTTCGAAGTGTAATTGTCTCCTTCGAGGAGGGTCTTCAACTGCGAAAGGCCCGTTCGTTCCGAATCGTCTATCTGGTGCTCACCGTTACCCTGCACAAAGCAAATAGTCCGCTGGCCGCCCTTGACCGCGCGGACGATAGCTCCGGTAACGCCTTCTTCGTCGAACGTCTTGGCCTCTTCATGCTTGGCGCCGATGTCGATGGTCGCTGTGCCTACGCTCTTAATACCAGCCGCGCGCGCGAGTTGCGGCTGCTTAAACGGATCGGTATACACGACATGCACTTTCCGTGAAAGGTTCGAGTATCGATCCAGCAGATCCTGACCAGTCGGGAAACTGGTCGATTTGTCCCAATAGGTAATCCGCACGTCATCCTTGAGCTCGCCCACCACCTTCGCCGTTTGGTCCGATAGCGTGAAGCGCTTATTGGCGGTAGCGTCGAAGCTCTTGTTGTAGCGGTTGGCCAGGAAGTTAGCGGCCGCCAGAACGAACACGATCACAAGAATGTACAGCGTCGCGTAGGCGGCGTATCTGGTTTGCCTTGCTTTAATCCATGCCGATGCCATCTACGACCTCCACCGCAGCGATTCCAGCGAGCGCGACGTCAGGAAGAGCCCGAGGAAAATCAGCGAGACAAAATAAGTTGCGTCCTTCAAATCAATAACGCCCTTTGCAAAGGAATCGAGCCGGGTGGTTACGGAGCAATAGGACAAGACCTGCGCCCATGCCGCCGTGTTGAAATTCGCCCAACTCAGTAGCCACAACAAGAGACAGACCCCGAAAGTGACCGCCGCCGCGATGATCTGATTGCGGGTGAGGGTGGAGATGAAAGTTCCCAAAGCCAGCAGCGCACTCCCCTGCAACAGAAGACCCAGGAAGCCAATCGCGAGTGGCCTCCAGTCCGGGTTACCGTACTTGAAAAGAAACCCGAGACTCACACCGGCGAACAGCAGCATGGCCACGTACATGGCGACGGCGGCAAACCATTTCCCCAGAATGATCTCCATATCGTGGATGGGCGACGTGGCGAGGAGCTCGATCGTGCCAGTCCTCTTTTCTTCGGCGAACAGCCGCATGGTGATCAACGGGATAAAGAAAAGTCCCACGATTGCGGCATCCCCGAACAAGGGACGGATCACCATCTCATTGATGTTCATGGGGAAATTCTGACCCTGCATCTGCGCTTCCAGCGCATAGTTGGAGAAACTGGCCACAATGTTCCAGAACATGAAGCCGAAGATCACCCCGAACATCGTCAACAACAAATAGGCAATCGGCGACACGAAATAGCCGTGCAGCTCTTTCTTGAAAATGATCCAGACTCTCATTGCGCTCCTCCAGCGGGTTCGGCGGCGGTTGTCACCGCGTCCGCGCCAGTCAGTTCCAGGAAGACTTCTTCGAGCGTCATTGCGGCCGAACGCAGCTCGTTCAGGTTCCAGCCCGCTTCCACCACCGCTCGTGCCAGGTCGCCGCGAATGGGCCGTTCCTTCAGGCTCTCTACTTCAAACGTCAGCAGATTCTCCTGCTGTTCGCGCGCGAGCACACGGCGGACTCCGGCGACGGCTTCCAGACGGCGCTGCACTTCGGCCGCTTCGAGCGTGCTGTCGCGCCCTTCTACCGCAATTACCACGGACTCGGCCCCGCGGAACCGATTCTGCAGGTTGCTCACCGAATCCTTCGCCACCACGCGGCCTTTGTTGATGATGATGGCGTGATCGCAGGTCTGCTCCACTTCCGGCAGGATGTGGGTGCTCAGAATGATGGTGTGCTCGCCCGCCAGGTCGCGAATGAGCTTACGCGTCTCGATGATTTGATTGGGATCGAGACCAGCTGTTGGCTCGTCCAGAATCAGTACGTCGGGATTGTGGATGATTGCCTGAGCCAGGCCAACGCGCTGCCGATACCCCTTGGACAGCTTGCCGATCAGCTTCTTTCTGACGTCGGAAACAGCACAGCGACCGGCCACCTCATCCACGCGCCTGGCTAGATCCGCGCCCGACAACCCCTTCAGGCTTCCAACGAAGCTGAGGTACTCGCCGACTTCCATCTCCGGATAAACGGGCGGAGTCTCGGGCAGATATCCAATCCGCTTCTTCACCTCGAAGGGCTTCTCAAGAACGTCGAATCCGGCCACCGTTGCCGTGCCGGATGTCGGCGGCAGGAAGCACGTGAGCACGCGCATGGTGGTGGTCTTCCCCGCCCCGTTCGGCCCCAGAAAGCCTACAATCTGTCCTTTCGGTACTTCGAAGGAGATATTGTCGACGGCGACATTGCGCGCGTACCGCTTAGTGAGCCCGTTAACGGTGATCATAATTTACAGACGTATTCGCAAAGGTTGTGTGAGATCGCACAGAGTCCCCAAATTCACAATCGTAAAAACCGATTTTGTCCTTGTCAATCGCGTCCGGACAGGACGGTACTGTTTCAATCGTCCGCCGCCGCGAGGCCCATCACGTGGTAGCCGGCATCAACGTACAGGACGTTAGCGGTAACACCACGGCCCAGGTCACTGGCGAGGAAGACGGCTGTGTCGGCTACTTCCGCCGGATCGGTATTGCGGCGGAGCGGCGAAACCCGAACCGCGCCCTCCAGCAATCTGGAGAAGTCCTTGACTCCGCGCGCAGCCACGGTTTTCACGGGACCGGCGGAAATCGCGTTCACTCTGATATTAGACGGCCCAAGATCGCTTGCCAGGTACCGCACAATTGCTTCCAGCGCCGCCTTGGCCACGCCCATCACATTGTAATTCGGAAAGACGCGAACAGCGCCCAGATAGCTGAGAGTCATGATGGAGCCGCCGGCTGTCATCAGCGGGGACATAGCGCGGGCCACGGCCACCAATGAATAGGCGCTGACGTCCTGGGCCAGCGCATAGCCGGCGCGCGAGGTCTCGAGGAATGGCCGGGTGAGGTCTTCCCGATTCGCGAACGCGATGCTATGGACAACCGCGTCCAGCCGGGCATTCTCGCCCCGCAACGTGTCGGCAAGAGCGGTGATTTCTTCGTCACGGGTAACATCGCACGGAATGATCCGCGCCGACCCGAGCTCCGCAGCCAGATCCTGCACCGTGAGCTTCTGACGATCTCCCTGATAAGCGAGGATAATGCTCGCGCCTTCTCTGACAAACGCCTGAGCGATGGCAAAAGCCAAACTCCAGCGATTGGCGACGCCCAACACCAGCGCCGTCTTCCCATTCATCAATCCGGGCATGAAAGGGATATTGTAGCGTGCGCGGCCTGAAGCTAGTAGTTTTTGATCACCCGCTCGAAGTCGGCGCCTGCTGCCGCCAGGTCCTGAGGAGTCATGGCCGGCTTCACCGTAAGAGTCGCATTGAAGGCCAGAAACCAGGGCTCGGCAATGGCCGGCAACTGCGAGGATTCGGTCATCTGGAAGAAGATATAACCGGTCCGCATCCCATTGTCTTCGGCAAAGTATGCGGCCTCCGGTTTCAGATCCGCCAAAATCTTCTGGATTGTGGTTCCCAGGGTGCCCTTCCTCACAGCTTCGTTGGCTGTCTCAACCGGGAGAGAAACTTTCATCATCATGCGCATTTGGGCTCACCCCTCCTGGGGCAGTTAATTATACATACTCCGGGCGTGTTGCGCTAGGATCGCTGCATGCGGAGCTACGATGCAATCCTCGTTCCGGGCAACGGCATCCGCGAGGGCGGCGCACTGCCTACCTGGGTGCAGCGACAACTCAATCGCGTAATCGAGTTATATGCAGGCGAGTGGATTATTACGCTTAGCGCGGGGACTACTCATCGCCCCCCTCCGCTCGATCCGAATGGTTTTCCGATCTTCGAATCCGTGGCTTCGGCTGCCTATCTGATAGCGCATGGCGTGCCCGCGGAGAAGATCCTTACGGAGACCTGCTCGTACGACACCATTGGCAATGCATTCTTCTCACGCGTCATTCACGTTGAGCCGCGCCAGTTCCGTCGGCTGATGGTAATCGCTGCCGATTTTCATCTCGCCCGCATCGAGGCGGTTTTTCGCTGGGTCTATGGGCTGGAACCCGCGCCCTGGCAATATGATTTTAGCTTTGAGGGCATCTCCGATCCCGATATGGCCCCGGCCGTTCGGCAGGCCCGCGAGGCGCGGGAGCAAAACAGCCTGGATAACGTCATCAGCCTGAGCCGGCGGATCGCTACGATGGCTGATTTTCATCGCTGGTTGTTCAACCGTCATAGCGCATACAGTGCCGGACGGGAGGCTTTTCTCGAGTCGCAGGTCGGTGGCGCCACCCTGGAGTCGTATTGAGCGCCAGACTGTGGTAGCATCCTCGGGAGGTCGGGAAACGTGCCCTTTCACATAGTTATCGCAGGCGATTTTGCCGGCGCAAACCCGGAGCGCCCACCTAAGGCAATTGAAGTGGACCGGGACAACCTCGACGCCGTGCTGGCGCGGGTTCGGCCGCTCATAGAACTGCCGCTGGCGGGGGCGGATGGAAAGCCGCTGGCGCTGCGGATTGGCGGCATGGAAGAGTTTCATCCGGATCACCTGTATCGGCATCTTCCGGTGTTTGAAGCCATTCGCGCCACGGTTACGGACGAGCCGGAGGCGCCTCCGCCACCGCCACCCGCGCCGGTTGTTGCACCGCCGAAGACGGGTGGCGGTTTCCTGGACGACATTCTGGAGAATACCGAAGAACGCTACAGCGCCGCCCAGCCAGCGCCGGCCCGTAACGATTGGGACGATACCCTGCGTCGCATCGCTACCAGCAATGCTCTGCCGAAGCAGTCTCCGCTGCGGGAACGCCGTGAAGCTGACGCGCGGCAAGCTTCCGCTTTACTGATGCGGGCCATCCTGCATTCCCCGCAGTTCCGCATTGTGGAAAATGCCTGGCGCGGTCTCGATTTTCTGGTTCGGCGCGTGGAAACCGGATCGGAATTGCGCATTTTCCTGCTGGATGTCTCGCGCTCGCAACTTCCCGCGCGTCTGGCGAAGGCAGGCGACGACGAGTGGAGTGTGGTGCTAGCCAACTATATGTTCGGGGCGGGCGAAGCCGATATTTCCGCGCTCAGTAATCTGGCCAACGCAGCAGCGGGCATCGGCGTCCCGGTGATTGCGGCCGCGAATCCCTTACTGCTGGGCTGTGAAGACCTCGACGACCTTTCCGACGTGCGCGAATGGCGCGACCTGCCCCCGGCCGCCCGAAACGCCTGGACCGCCCTGCGGAAGAATTCCAACGCGGCTTGGCTGGGGCTGGCCTTGCCGCGTCTGCTGATTCGCGTGCCGTATGGCGCCGATTCCTCGCCATGCGAGGAATTTTCATTCGAGGAAATGGACGAAACTGTGGCGAGTAGCGACCTGTCCTGGGCGAATCCGATTTTCGCCTGCGCGGCGATGCTGGGAGAATCCTGGACAGACTTCGGAGAACCTGATGCGAAACACGATCTGGATGGCCTGCTCTCGTACTCGTGGCGCGAGAGCGGAGTCCCGCGCTTTCAGCCCGTCGGTGAAACCCTTCTGACCGATCGCGCCGTGGAAGCAATTCTGGAACAC
>Ga0265325_10000614_pt1 | contig 25981 bp, 25 predicted proteins | sample 41420metaG_FD_202090 | JGI IMG/M metagenome (GOLD analysis project Ga0265325, IMG submission 202090) | Rhizosphere microbial communities from Carex aquatilis grown in University of Washington, Seatle, WA, United States - 4-14-20 metaG | ecosystem: Host-associated > Plants > Roots > Rhizosphere... | reverse complement strand
GGTCATTCCATCCGGCAGGTGATAAGTCACCTGGTCGCTCACGCGGTCGCCGTAATGCATGTCTACCGGCTCGAGGCGCTTTTCCTCGTTGACGAAAGGTGTGTGGCCGCGAGTTTCAAAGAAGAATCCGGGAAGAATGAGACGCCTGGCCGTGGCTGTCCCGAGCGACCCTTTGAGGTTAACCACGGCCATCAGATTGGTGTACGGATCGGACATCGACAGAAAGTGATCGACATGGGCTTCAACGCCCTGAGGCACGTGTCCTTCTAATTCCTCGCGGTCAAACTGCTTCTTCAGTTCGGTGTCATCTTCTTCAAGAGCGCGCTGCCGCCAGTGCAGCGCCCGCTGGCCTGTCATGATGATGTTGATCTGACCCGTGATGCCGCCTTGCCCATCCAGATACACATCCGCCACACGTTGGGTGACGTTTACCGAATATTGCTGCGTGGGGGTAATTGAAAATGCGACGCCCTGGTCGCTTTGGCCAAGGCCGCCGGCGGCGGAATGCCGCCAGCTCACGGTTTGGAACGGGCACATTTTCTCGCCGGGATCGAAAAGAACCTGCTTGCCGCCGGTGCTCAAATTCACCAGTGTTGAGTCAAGCTGGTCAAGGCTGAGGTAACTGAGGTCGAAGAGTCCTTGGTCGCGATCGACGACTTTGATTGCGTAGGCTGTAAGTCCCGCGGCCCGTAACATGGCCAGGTAGAGCATCGCAATGTCTTCGCTCGACCCGCGCTTTTGCTCCCATGTGTCCTGGGCATGCTTGGCTTCCTTGATCTTTAGTTCCTTCATCTCCGATGCGGTCTTCTGGCGTGAGTAGTCGGTGTTGTCAAGGGCCTGCACGGCATCGTAGAGCTTCTTTGCCTTGTCGAGGTCGCTGTCTGAGGAGGCAATCAACCCACTCACTGCATCCCGGATGACCTTCGACGGCTCGGCGAATTTGTCCACGTCCTTTGACCAGAGTTTGCCTTCGTCCGGCCAGAAGTGCGCGGCATCGCTTTGCGCTTTGTAATAGAAGAACACTCTATAGAGGAGGCTCTTGATCGGCGGCATGTGCGCCTCGTCGGGAATCGGTGGAACATCGGTCACGTCCACGCTATAGCTGCCATTGACGCTGGTTTGCATCTTGACGCCTGGGGGCAGGTGATTCCACCAGATCAAGCTATTCACCACTCGCCCCCTGCTGTCGGTCAGATACATGCTGGTCCCCGTATCAGGGGTGCCGATGGGTGCGAATGCCTTGAACGGCGTGAATTGGTAATGTGCTTCGTGGATGAAATAGGGTTGCTGGATCTCCCATGACGGCGGAATAAACTCGTTATCGTCCCAGTGGTATTCGTAGCTGTATTCCAGAATGCTCCCCACCTCCACGCTGGGGAGCGTAAAAACCATGCGCCCGAATTGATTCTCACCGATTTTTGCGCTCAACAGGTCTTCGGGCTTTACATCGAGCGGGATCACGGTCCCATCCGGATGGATGGTGCGCGCTTTGATGCCCGCAACTTTTCTGTTCCCTTTTAGGTAGGGCACATTGACTGTGGCAAGCTCTTTGCCTTTCTCAGTAAGGACCTTGATTCGCTTGTAGACACTCTCGAAGTGGATCGGATCGTTGGCGACCTCATTGATTTCGAGGTATACCGCATCGGCCCCCGGCGCTTTGGGGTCAGAGGTCATCTTGAGTTCGTCGGGATTCGGTGGCTGGAATTGCGCGCAAACCAGTGCCGGCGACACTCCGGCCAGCAACCCAAATGCGCTGCACAGGAAAAGAGTTTTCCGCATGAGATTGGCCCTGTTTTTTGAAGTTGGATCATTCTAGCGCGAAAGATGCGCAAAGCAAATTCGGCCGGGAGCCCCTCCACAATGGCTTGAAAAGTTTCGCTGTCGGTCACTTCAGGTTGCTGCACGTCTCCAGCATCGACGAAACCAGCGCCAGAGGCAGGCCCATCACGTTGAAGTAGCAGCCTTCAATGCGGGGAATCCAGCGTGCGGCGCGGCCCTGGATGGCGTAGGCTCCCGCTTTGTCCATGGGCTCGCCGCCTGCCACGTAGTCGGCGATCTCCGCGTCAGAAAGCGTGAGAAACCTGACCGCAGTGACTTCCGCGGCTACCTCGACGCCCGCAGCGGTGACCAACGCCACGCCCGTAATCACGCGATGCGTTCGGCCGGAGAGCAGCCGTAAGATGCGCGCGGCATCCGCCGCGTCCACAGGCTTACCCAGAATAGTGTTGTCGAGGGTGACGGTGGTATCTGCGCCCAGAACGGCAATTTCTTCTGGCACTGGACTGGCTGAGGTCAACTCGCGAAACACGGCCTCCGCTTTTTCCCGCGCCAGTCGAGTGACGTACACGATCGGAGCTTCTCCCGGCAGCACATCCTCATTGATGTGCGCGGGATGCACACGGAACCGGTAGCCCGCCTGTGTGAGCAATTCACTGCGGCGCGGCGAGGCTGAAGCGAGAACCAGCATGAAGGAATTATGGCAGGCCCCAGAGCCAGTGCGCCCGGTTAGACTTAGGGAGGGCATGCGGCAGCACAAAGCTGCGTGGACAAGGTCAAGATGCACTTCAACTTCGATTTCTCAGCGGCGCAGGTTTTGTGGACGCTCACGTTCGCGGCCTTGCTGGTTTTGCTCGTCGTTCTGCTGGGGCGCGACAGAGTTCAGCGCTTTCCGTGGTTTACCTCGAGCATCGCCTTGATGGGGGTGCTGCTGTTGACGACGCAGCTCCTGCTGAGCCGGTTGTCTCGGTTCACGGGCACAGAGATTTTTCTGGTCTTGTCGAATCTCGAAGTTGCGGTCAGCTTGCTCGTGCTGGTGGAATTGGCGCGGCGCTCGTTCCGTGGCATGGGCAAACTCGGCTGGATCATAGGCACGCTGGCGATCGCGGCCGTGGGCGCTGCGGTGTTGGTGTTCTGGGGAGCCTGGCCGGCCTGGAAGACACTGACGGCGAGCTCGGAGCTGGCCACGGTCCGGCTGATGGATCTGGCTGTCGACAAGGGAATTTTGTTTTCCAGCGTCGTCACCGTTGAGCTGGGGTTGCTGATTACCCTGTTTGGCAAGCGCTTCGGAGCCGGATGGCACAGCCACGCGCAGCGCATCGCCATCGGTCTTTCGACTGCGGCTATCGCCCAACTAACGCTGCGCGGAAGCTTGCAGGCGATGGGCATGCACACCCAGATTCATACGCAAGCGGACTACGAGCGGGCGATGGATCTGCGCGACAAGCTGATCCACGGCAATAACGCGGCCTATTTATGCGTGCTGGTGTGGTGGATCGCTTGCATGTGGTTCGACGAGCCCGGCGCCGGGCCGGGACTGGAAACTGAATCCGAGCCAGCCGACGGAGACGCTTCTCCCGCCGAAACGCCCGACTCCGAGAAGATCGCAGAGACGCATAACGAGAGCGGCGGCACCCATTTAAACGACTAAGAACTGCGAACTAAGAACTGCCCACTAGATGTGGCAGCTCGCCTGGCCGCGCTTTTCAAGATACCGCTGGTGGTAGTCCTCGGCGCGCCAGAAAGTCTGGGCCGGTTCCACCTTGGTGACGATGCGCTTCGGCTTGTAGCGTCCATCGGCAGTGAGCTCTTCGATCTTGGCGTGAGCCTTCGCTTCCTGCTCCGGCGAGTGAAAGAAGATTGCGGAGCGGTACTGCGTGCCCCAGTCCGGACCCTGGCGGTTGAGCGTCGTGGGGTCGTGCAGCTCAAAGAACGCGTCGAGCAGCTTTTCGTAGGTTACTTTTTCGGGATCGAATTCGAGCTCGACCACCTCGGCATGGCCGGTCGTATCCGTGCACACGTCTTTGTATGTGGGCCGGTCGAGCTCGCCGCCCTCGTAGCCCACGGCCGTTGCGGTCACTCCGGGGATCGCCGCAAACGCAGCTTCAACGCCCCAAAAGCATCCTGCTCCGAATGTCGCTTTTTCTGTACTCATATTCCCTCTGATGCTGCCCGCGCACTGCCGGGCGCACAATTCACGGGGTTCTGCGCTGGCGAGCAAAGCTGTTTGCAGGATACTCTCAGATCGCGCCCCCGAAGACGTGAAAGGCTAAAGCCGCATCTATCAATCACATGATGGTGCAATCGAATCCGCAAGGTCTGGTCGATGCCGAAAGTGAATTTCTGACAGTGTCACCAAAGATTCTCTACTTCGGTACTCCTGTCGCGATTGTCAGTTCTGCAAACAGTGACGGAAGCCCGAACCTTGCGCCGATCTCCTCGTTCTGGGCGCTGGGATGGACTCTGGTTCTTGGACTGCTTCGAGATACGAAGACGCTGGAAAACCTTGAGGCCAACCCGGACTGCGTGGTGAACCTGCCATCGCCGGATCTATGGCGTCAGGTGGAGCGCCTGGCGCCACTGACTGGCCTCGATCCGGTTCCCGAAGAGAAGGCGGAAAAATTTCGTTACGAGTCCGACAAGTTTGCTGCGGCGCAACTCACCCCGCTCCGAAGCCATTGTGTTTCGGTGCCGAGAGTCAAGGAGTGCCCTGCACAGCTCGAGGCCCGCGTGACTAAAATCCATGCGCTCGAAGGCGAACCGCGGCTTCGCGGCCTGAGCGGCGCCGCCGCGGTTGAAGTGGAGGTTGTGAGGGTCCATATTCGACGGGAGTATGTGCTGGGTGAAAATCACGTCGACCCTGAGCGCTGGCAACCGCTCATCTACAACTTTCGGCACTACTATGGGCTGGGGCGGCAGCTCGGGAAAACGTTTCGCGCGGAAGTTTGATGCTTGTGCGGGCAAATTGCAGTTAAAACCTGACACTCGAAACCCGCTTTTTCACGTCAGCGGCGCCAGGTGCTTGGTGTTCTGGTAGGTGTAAACGACGCGGTGAATCACCGTGATCGTCGAGAGCACCGCAAGCAGCCACAGAACAGGAGCCATCACGCCCCAGTGATTGAACAGCGCGCCCAGCAGGATGAGCACAATGCGCTCCGGCCGCTCCATAAAGCCAACTTTGCATGAGCCGATCAGCGCCTCGGCGCGGGCGCGCGTGTAGCTGACCATGAGCGAAGTGACCATGACAAAAGCCACCAGCACAACATAACGAAACCGATTGATGCGCCCGTAGTAGACCAGCAGACCGAAGAACAGCACCACGTCAGAGTAGCGGTCGATCACCGAGTCAAAGAATGACCCGAAGACGGTCACCATGTTGATGCGGCGCGCAACGCGGCCGTCAACCATGTCGAAGATGCCTGCGCCGAAGATGACCAGCCCCGCGTAGAAAAACATGATGTCGCCGTTCGTGGAGTTGGCGTGGCCGAAGAAAAACGCGGCGGCGATATTAATCACAAGGCCGATGAATGTGAGCGTGTTGGGCGAGATGCGGGTGAGCGCCAGCCCATGCACGATGCGGTCTAAAAGCCAGCCGCAGGCACGGCCAAAAGCGCTAGTCCAGGTCATTCGATCTTCCTTGCTACTTTGCTGCACCGTCCGCGGATTCCGCCGCAGCGGCTTCGTCGTGGATCGTCGTCAGTTTCAGAATTTCCAATTCGCGTTTGCCGTTGGGCGTCACAATGGTGGCCACGTCGCCAACCTTCTTGCCGACGATTCCGTGGCCGATGGGTGAAGTGGTTGAAATCAGGCCCTTCGAGACATCGGCTTCTTCGCTCGTCACCAGGCGATAAACGATCTCCTCGTCTTTAGTCGAGTCGTAGACCACCACCGTCGATCCAAATCCGGCTTTGTCGCGAGGGATGTTTTGAAGATTGACCAGGGAAAGCTCGCCCATGCGTTTCTTGAGCTGGCCGAGCCGGGCATTTACAAACTCCTGCCGCTGCTTGGCCATGTGGTACTCGGCATTTTCCGACAAATCTCCCAAGGCCCGCGCCTTCTTAATTTCGGCGGGGAGCTCAGTGGTGAGCTCGTACTCGAGCTGCTGTATCTCCTCGAGGAGCTTCTTTTTGATGTGTTCGGGCATCCGTGTTCCGGTGGCGGAGAGGGGCTGCTCCAGCCGCGTAAAATTGAACTATCCTGACCCTTCATTATACGGCAGCGCGATCCGACGATTACGCATCAGCCGGTGGGATCGCCGCATTCCTCTGCGCGTCGATAAACGACTGCAAAATCAATGTCGCCGCTACCTGGTCCACGACTTTGCGGTGCTTTTGGCGGTCGTGACCGGCCTCATATAGAATCTCGTGCGCCTCGCGCGTGGTTAGGCGCTCGTCCCACAAATGAATGGGAAGACCGGTCAGCTCGCCCAGCTCGGTGGCAAAGGCCTGCGTCTTGGCTGCGCGCGGGCTCGCCTCTCCTGAAAGATGCAGCGGGTTGCCCACGACGATTCCAGCCACGGCATACCGGCGACAGAGGCGCGCCAGCGAGCGCAGGTCTTCTCGCCGGTTGGCAGGCCCACTGCCGCGCCGCTCGAGCGTGAGCACGGGCTGCGCCGTAAGGCCCAGCTCGTCCGACACCGCCACGCCGATGCGGCGGCTGCCGACGTCAAGTCCGAGATAGCGAGGATGAAGAACAGCTTTCAGCTTCCAGCTCCTAGCTCCTAGCTTACGGCTCCGCCTGACCCCATGCTCATTGAGGCACTCGGTCGCCTGGGGTGCGTCGGATTGGCAGCGGCGCAGCTTTGCTCCCGGTACAATCGAGGGTGGGGAACACCGGAAGGAATCCTTGCGTTCTTATTCTTTTGTGAGGGAAGGGTCCAAAACGGGAGCATGGCTCGACGCAGACGGAGTGGCGGCAAGAAGAAGGGCTCCGGCTGTGCGGGGATCTTGCTGGTATTGCTGCTGGTTGCGGCCCTCGGAGCCGGCGCGGCAGCCTGGCTGGTGATGACGCCCTACGGGCCCGAAACGGAGACGTTTGTGAACATTTTGCCCGGTTCGTCTGCTATGCGAATTGGGCGTCAACTGGAGTCGGCCGGTGTGGTCCGCAGCCGATATGCGTTCGATTTGGTGCGCTGGCTCGGCCATGGAACCCTGCATGCCGGAACCTATCGGTTCGACCATCCAGCGCCGGTCTCCGAGGTTTATGCTCGCATTGCCCGAGGTGACGTCTATACCAAAGCTTTGACAATTCCAGAAGGGGCTAACATCTTCGATATTGCCGCGCGCGTGGAACTGGCGGGGCTGGGCACACGCGAGGAATTTCTCCGCGCGGCCAGGAGCCAGACAGAGCTGGTGACCGATTTAGATCCAGGCGCAAAGAGCCTGGAGGGGTATCTTTTCCCGGACACGTACCGTTTTTCGCCAACCGTTACAGCAGACCAGATGGTGGCCGTCATGGTGAAGCGGTTCCGTTCGGTGGTCGCGCAACTGGGGTTGGGTGGAAACGTGCATCAGGTTTTGACGATCGCGTCGCTGGTAGAGCGTGAAACGGCAGTGGAAGCCGAGCGCCCGCTGGTGGCGAGTGTCTTTGAAAACCGGCTGGCGAAAGGCATGCCCCTCAACACCGATCCCGCGGTGATCTACGGACTCGAGGTGGCAGATCATTGGCGGGGCGCTATTTACCAGAGCGATCTGACGCGCAACACGCCATACAACACGTATCTGCATGCCGGGCTTCCGCCGGGTCCCATTTGCAATCCAGGTATTCCGTCTTTGCGCGCGGCCTTGAACCCGCCGGTGACCAACTATTTGTACTTTGTGGCGGCCGGGACTGACGCTCAGGGACATTCCATGTTCGCCGCAACCCTCGATGAGCACAACCGCAACGTGGAGATCTATCGCAAGGCACAGAAGAAAGCGGGGCAACGATGAGGCTTTACGCTCGTCCCGCCCGTACCGTTGCGCTGGTTCTTCCGCTCCTGCTTTCCGGATGCTCCTACTTCATTCCGACCAAGCGTCGTCTTCCCGTTCCCAAGGCTCCGGCTATCGTGCAAACGGCCACGCCGGACCAACTCGTTGCGCAGCTCAACCAGCGCTGGAATGCGCTGAACAATCTCACGGCGATCGTGGAGATTTACGCGACCGAGACGAAAACCGGCCAGGGTATCGCGCAGGACTTCCCCTCCTGTCGCGGCGTCATCATCATGCGCAAGCCGCAGATGCTGCGAGTGCGGGGAACGTACTTTGGAATCATGATTTTCGATTTGGGGAGCGACGGCAATCGCTTCAAGCTTGTCATTCCCTCAAAGAATCTGGCCATCCAAGGTACCAACGCCGTGACGGAAGAATCGGCCAATCCGCTTGAAAACCTCCGGCCAGACTTTTTCCTCGACGCGATCGCGGTGCGGGGCAAGGACCCGGACGAGGACTACATGGTGGCCAGCGATACCGAGACGGTTGAAGACGCCGCGAAGAAACATTTGTTCACAGAGCCGGAATATGTCCTGAGCATCATGCATCACAAAAACGGACATGAGCTTCTGCCCACGCGCACCATTACCTTCCACCGCGACGACATGCTGCCCTACGACCAGTCGGTCTACAACAGCGAAGGCGTGCTTGAGACGCAGTTCTACTACAGCAACTACACCACCTTCAGCGCCGGCAAGTACCCTGCGAAAGTGACCATCAAGCGCCCGCAGGAAGGAATCCAGATCGTGCTGAGTTTTGAAGAGGCACACGAGAACGTCAACGTTACCGACAGCCAGTTCGAGGTGAAGATTCCCGATGGCGCCACGATCAAGAATCTGAAGTAGCCAGAAACATCCTCCTCTCACGCCGCCGCGTATTCTTGAAGCAGAATTAAAACTTACATTGACTTCGGAGAGAAACATGCGCGCCAGTGCGATCGAGTTTCGTCTGCGGATGATCATTCAAATCGTCATTGTCTTTCTTGGGTTCTGGGCGCCATGGGTGGGTGGATGGGGTTTTGGATGGCGAATCTCCACGCTGGAGTGGGTTCCGCTCGAATTAAGCCGGACGGGCCTGGCCAGCTTTTCTGTGATCGCGCCGATCGTCATTGTTCTTGGTGCGCTGGCGGCATTGGCGGGCGCAGTCCTGCGCGTGGGAGGCACGGCGTATCTCGGTTACAGCACGGTTCACCACGACGACATGCAGGCCGGCGCTGTGATGGCCGACGGCCCATACCGCTACATGAGGAATCCACTCTACATGGGTGGCTGGTTCATGATGATCGCCGTGTCGCTGCTTATGTCGCCCAGCGGCGCGCTTTTCACCGTGGTCCTGATGACGATTTTCTACCTTCGATTGATTCTGGGCGAAGAGGCATTCCTCGCAGGCCGACTCGGCCAGCCCTATCAGGACTACCTTCGCGCCGTGCCGCGGCTGCTTCCGCGCCTGCGTGGCAGCCTGCCACCCGCCGGGAATAAGCCGCACTGGCTCACAGCAATCGCCACTGAGATCATGCCCATAGGCACATTTTTCACGATGGCGGTTCTCGCATGGTTTTACGACCAGCAACTTATGCTGGAGGGGATTCTCTGGAGCTTTCTGGCTTCGCTTGTGGCGCGCGGCCTGATGAAAACGTGGATCCCTACCTTGGTGGGCGCGGCGGTCTTCGCCGTCGCATGGGGCGGCTGCCATCTCAACTGGCCGCGATCGATCCTCATCGCCTTCGGCGCCTGGCTGATCGTAAGCGCGCTCATGCCGCGAAAAGAGCCCAAAGCCCATGTCGCGTGATCAGGCTCGTCGTTTTCCCAGGCGACTCAGGTGCGTGAATCCGAAGCCGTCGCCGTACTTCAATCCAAACCCTAGCAGCCTGTCGACGCCGATATGGTTGGCCCAAATGAGCGCCAGCGGCAGCGCGGTGTGTGCTCCGGGCATCAGCGAGCAAAGTGCCAGCACTCCCGGCGCAATATACGTGTGGAGTGCGTTGTAGATTCGTGCGCCCTGGCAGGGACCAGCAAGGTAGCCGAGCATCGAGAGGTCAGGCGCAAGCCACAGCGCGAAGAGCCACCAGTTCGCGCCTGTGTGCGCAAAAAGCACTGCTGTAGCAACAGCCACGACCAGCCCTTCGAGCCTTAGAAGAAAGAGAATCGACGAGCGGTTCGTTGGATTGGCCGCAGTTTGTTGCGGAAGAGCAGAGGCCCTTGTCATAACTCATTGGATGAGCGAGCAGGCCGGTGGAATCCGAATTAAATCCAATCGTGATTGAAGCGGCCAAAAGATGTAAAGGGGAGAGCGCGAGGCTCTCCCCTTTTCTGTGCAGTCCGAGGGAGGAACTACTTCTTCGGCGGTGCGATGACGTCCTTGGCGGACTTTGCTACGCGAAACTTAACGACGGTCTTGGCCTTGATCTTGATGGCCTCGCCGGTCTGGGGGTTGCGGCCCATGCGAGCCTTGCGCTCGGCCTTCACCAAACGGCCGATTCCGGGAATTACGAATACGCCACTCTTTTTCGTCTCCTTGATGGCGGTCTCCGCCAACACGTCAAGGAAAGCTGCGGATTGCTTGTTGGTCAGTTCGAGCTTCTCGGCCAGATGCCGTGTCAAAGCCGTCTTTGTCATTCCAGCTGCCATTGGTTGTTCTCCTTCTCGGCGAGCCCTACGGGCCGCCTGATTGGTGGGGCTTTCGCGCGATTATTCTCACCGCATGGAGGAAGGGCGATCAAAGTTACTTAGCGCGAAAACCCTGTATTCATGCGGCTACGAAGAACCCTGCCGATGGTTACCATGCGGCTTGAGCATGGATAAAGTCAATGGGAAAATGCGGTTTTTCCACAATTTTCTTCGGTTTTTATGGGGCTAACGCCGATTTTTACCGGATTTTGGGCTTTCGGGCCTCTGAAACCCGCATTTGGAGCGGGTTTGGCGCTTTGCTCTGCACTCCGGAGGAGCGGCCGAAACTAACCCAGGGCAAAGTCCGCATTAGCAGGTGTGAACCATGGGACGCCTGCCCGCAACCGTTCCCGCCCAATGGGGCTGGCCGAATCCGACGGTTTATCTTAGCGCGAAAAGCAGTGGCTTCTTCTTGGTCCCGAGGCTCGCGGCGATCGGCGTGTTCAGCGCGTCAACAACGGGTGCGGCCACTTTGAAGTAGCGAATCACCACGTCGGCAATGTCCTTTTTTAATGCGGCCTTCGCGGGCAGCTCCGCCGCCAGGCCCCATTGGCGGCAGCGGACGAGATCCATCCCCGGATGCCCGGCCGGAAAACCCTTCGGTGGTCTTGTGAGTGCGTTGCCTTCAAATTCGTCATAGAGCTTTCGCACAGTGGGGCGCTTGAGCAGCTTCCGGAACTCCGCGTGATGGTCGAGCAGCCAATGGCGAATCGCGGCCAACTGTTCTTTCTCCGGCATGTAGGAGCCGGCGGCGATGATCACTTCTTTCGCGCTCACGTGGAAGTAATAGCCCGCGCCGGAAGTCTTCTCGAATCCCGTGTGCGTCCACCATGCTGCCACGTGCGTCTTGTAGGGGCGCTTGTCGTTCGAGAATCGCGTGTCGCGATAAATCCTGAACAGACTTTTCTCCGCCGGCCGCACGTGATTCGGCGCAAAGTCCACCATGGCGTCGGTAATCTTCCGCACGATAGCCAGCATTGGCTCCTTCAGCTCCGCCTCAAATTGCTCCTTGCGCGGCTGAAACCACGCGCGGTCATTGTGTTTGGCCAGGTTGCGCAGAAAGGTGAGAGCTTCGGGGTGGAAGTTGGGAACGGCGGCGAGTGGTGCGGCAATTTTTGATTTGGGTTTTGGAGCCACGATTACTGGAGTTTAGCGCGAACGCCGATGCGAGATTTTCACACCTGACAATCTGCACGTCGCGATTGATTTCCTTCGCGAATCGAGCAGCTTTTCCGCTAAGCTGCGCGAGTGAGCCAGCTCTTCATCGTATTCGCATCCACCAGGCCTGCCTGCTGAAACTTGAGCTCTCCGTTGGCGAAGACGGCGAAGTTGGGAATGCCCTGGACTTTGAAGCGCGCGGCGAGCTCCGGGAACTTTTCGGTATCGACCTTGAGCACAATGGCGCGACCAGCAAGGTCGCGCGCCACTTGAGCAACGTGGGGCGCTGCCATACGGCAGGGGCCACACCACTCGGCCCAGAAATCCACCAGTACCGGAACCTTGCTTGCGCCCACGATTTCGTCAAACTCAGCCGGACCAGCCGCGATGGGTTCCGACATCGGCGGCAAGGAGAATTTGCACGCTCCGCATCGGCCAGTGTCGGCAACGTGCTTTCCGGGAACACGATTCGGCTTTCCACAGGACGGACAGTTCCGGACGATTGACATCGCAAGCCCCAGTTACTAGATGCAATCAAGACCACACAAGATGCGGCCGACCCATTTCCGTCGCTAGCCGGCGGCTCAGTGAGTTGCCGCATCTCTCGCCGCTGCCTTCGCGGCCATCTTCTCGCGATGCCTGCGAATGAAGTGTGCGGCCGCGTCGGGATAGAACTCGCGGATGGACGTAAAGATGACGTCGCGCATGGCCGAGTAGCCGAACTTTTCGGCTAGAACTGGAAACGTGGTGGCGCTTTTCGGGTAATAATTCCGCGAGACGATCTGCGTGAGCACTTTGCCGCCGAGGCCGGCGATGTTAGGCGTCTGGTGGCCGCCGTAGGTCCTGGCAACTCCCTGCCGGCTGATGACGTAAAGTTCGCGGACAAAAATGCTATGGCCGGCGCCGAGCGCGTAAAAGCGCGTGTCCTCATGGATCAGGCTGGGCAACAGCCACGCCGAGAGATACGTGTTGTCGGTCTTATCGAGGAAGCCGCGCCACGTGTAGTTCCAGAAACCGTCCACGCCCTTGCCCAGAGCCGGGTGCTCGTTGATCCCTTCCGCGCTGAGCGAAGTGAGTCCGAGAAAGATGAATGAGGAGTAATCCGTGGCCTGGCGGGTGGCCACGGTGAAGTTGTACTTCCAACCAGGGGGAGGAGGCTTGGCTCCGCCGGACACCGTCCGGAAATTTGGCATGAATCCGAGAATCCTCGTTGGCTCTCTGCGCTCAAGCGGAATGGGATTGCCATTGGCGTCTACGGGAACACTGGGATCGGGTGCCGGGTGCGCGCGGGCATTTGGGGCGGTCGCGCTGCTGCTTGGCGCTGTTTGGGCGCTGTCGATCGCGTCCAACTCCGGAACGATGACCGCCGTTTCGGAAGGATCACTAGCCGTGAGTACCAAATCGGACTCAGTCGCGCTAACGTCGGAAGCGAATGTGGAGACAGGCACCAAATCGGCGCCACGCGTCGCATTCGGAATCGGCGTAGCTCCGGCGCGGACACCTAAGATGACACCGATGCTGGCAACGGCGACAAGAAGACGCAAGCAAACCATCCTATGCGTGCAGGGAAGGCTAACGCTTAAGGGGACTTTAAGAATCAGCGGTACCTATAGTTTAGACCGGATTCCCCGAATCTACGGTTGCAAACCTGCCTGGAAAACCAACAAATATACGCGTTGGTTTTCGATGAGAGGATTGCGTCGTACGATTCTGAAAAAATGCTGCCAGATGCTACCGAATCACCTTCAGCGCCGCACGGAACAGGCCATCGAAATCTGCCGCCAGCGTTTTGTCCTTCGCAATGGCCTGCTCGATCGCTTTCTCAGCGGCGGGCCGTTGATAGCCCAGGTTGGTCAGTGCCGAGAGTACGTCGTCAACGGCAGGGCCTTGTACTGACGGCTGCGCCGGCGCAACGGCAAAGTCATCGAGCTTGTCTTTGAGCTCTACCACAAGGCGCTCAGCCAGCTTTTTGCCCACGCCGGGAATGTGCGTAAGTTGCGCGTGGTCCTGCCCGCGAATGGCCTGGATCACGCGGTCGGAGTTAAGCCCGCTGAGAATCTTGATGGCCAGCTTCGGGCCCACACCGCTCACGGTTATGAGCCGCTCGAAGAGGCGCTTTTCGTCCGTGTCCAGGAATCCGAAGAGCGCGATCTGGCTATCGCTCACTTGCGTGTGAATATGCAGCGCGGCTTCCGTGCCCACCGGGGGCAACGCCGTAAACGTGGGTACGGAGATGGCGACGTCGTAGCCCACGCCTCCGGCCTCGACGATGGCCTGGCCGGGTTGCTTGTGAATGAGCTTGCCGCGCAGGTGAGCGATCATTGGTTCAATTCTACGGCGATTCTGCGGTCTTCCTATAGAATCCCCATTCGCTTTGCCACGCGTTCCAGCGTTTCCAGTGCGCGGTCAAGCTCGGCGCGCGTGTGCTCACTCGTCAAAATAGCGCGAATGCGCGCCTTGCCTTCGGGCACGGTGGGGAACGCGATCCCCGTTGCCATCACGCCCTCGTCGAACAGCGCGCGGCTGAAGTCCATGGCCGCGCGGCCCTCGCCCACAATGATCGGCGTGATGGGGGTTTCGGTGGCTGGCGTGTTCACTCCGCCGATATTGAATCCGATCCGCCTCAACTCGCCCTGAAAGTAGCGCGTGTTCGACCACAGACGCAGAATCCGCTCTGGCTCGCGTTCCAGAATGTCAAACGCGGCGATGCATGTTGCCGCAACCGACGGCGGATGCGACGTGGAAAACAGAAAGGGCCGAGCGCGATGGTAGAGGTAGTCGATCAAATCCTTCGTCCCGCAGACGTAGCCGCCCAGCGCGCCGATGGCCTTTGACAGCGTGCCCACCTGCACATCGACTTTTCCGTGCATTCCAAAATGATCCACCGACCCGCGCCCGTTGCGGCCAAGAACGCCCGAGGCGTGCGCATCGTCGACCATCATGATGGCGCCGTACTTCTCGGCCAGCGCGGCCAGCTTGTCTACAGGACCGATGTCGCCATCCATTGAGAAGACGCCGTCGGTAATGACCAGCTTCCTTCCCGGATTTTTTTCCAACTCCTGGAGTAGCGCTTCGCAATGGTCGGCGTCTTTATGCCGGAAAACCTTGATGGTGGCCCGCGAAAGCCGCGCACCGTCGATGATGCTGGCATGGTTCAGTTCGTCGGAGAGGATGAAGTCTTCTTTGCCAAGAATGGCGCTCACGGTGCCGGCGTTGGCCGCAAAGCCACTTTGGAAGACCACGCAGGCCTCGACATTCTTGAAGCGCGCGATCTTCTCTTCGAGCTCCATGTGGATGCGCATGGTTCCTGCAATGGTGCGCACTGCGCCCGAGCCCACGCCGAAGGCGCGCGTGGCGGCGATGGCTGCTTCAATCAGTTTGGGGTGGTTGGCGAGGCCGAGATAGTTGTTGCTGGCCAGGTTGATGACTTCGCGGCCGTCGTAGTGGCAAACCGGCGCCTGCTGGTCGTCGAGCACGCGGAGATTGAAGTGCGTGCCCTTGGCGCGCAACTCGTCGAGCACAGCGGTCAGGTGTGCAAGCTGGGGGCGGGGCGTAGCTTCTGTCATGGCAAGCACCTACGATGAAAGTCTAGCGCGCCGCTGGCAGCAGCAACATCTGCGTAATCCGCAATTACGAATCATTAAGTATTGGCGAGCCCCCCGCGGACCTGCCTAGTTTTTTGTTGCTCGTCGATTGGCGGCTTTGCTATAAGAAATCCGTACCCAGCCGCCAGGCAATTTCCGCATATCCTGCGCCGCCGGTCTGATGGACGCTCAGATTCCTCGCATCAAGCCGTGCGTCCTTACGCATCTTGACGCTTGTTGACTAAAGGACGGTTGCAAAAGTTGCGCACGGCAATTCGGTCCATAGCAATTGGTCTGCTCTCAGCCCTCGCCTCCTCGTTCTCTGTAAGTGGGCAAACTCCGCCTTGCGGCGTTGCAGTTCTTCGATCATCCGATGGACCGAAAACCGACGACCGGTTCATTCCCGCTTCTCCAGAGATCGTAAAAGCAGACCTCTTGAAAGCACTGCCGGCTCTTGGCTACGTCGTTCGCAAAGATCAGGGGCTTCACGTTGAGGCCCTCCAGGACATCCAGCGGCTCGAAAGCATTTGGGAGACGAGTGCGGATGCGGGAGCCAGCAGAGCGGACGCAGCCATCGTCTCTGGCCCCGTGTCCGTCGAAATCAGCGAAGCGAGCCACGACGGAGCGCAAGGGTCGCAGCTCTCAATCGAATTTAAGACGGGCTTCATGGGCCATAAAGGTTCCAACGCCGAACCACTCTCTGCCGAAACGGAATGTCTTGTGATTCTTCTGGGCACCAACGACCCCTCAAAAAAACCGCGGGGAGAGCCCTCAGAAGACAGTGGTCCCCCGCGCGACCTCAAATTGACCCGTGGAACGCTTATGAAGGTGCTGCTTTCCGCCCCGGTGTACTCAAAGGAATACAAGAAAGGCGACATCGGGCGACCCATTCAATTTCAGGTGGCTGAGGATGTGGTGGTAGATGGCGCGACTGTTCTTCGTCGCGGGGCCTCCGTCTTGGGTCATCTGACGGATTTCAAGAAAGCAGGAGGATATGGCAGGCACGCAACCCTCGCGTTCACCTTCGAATCCGCTACCGCAGTCGATGGCCAGCAAATTCCTGTTACGGGAGAAATTGAACAATTCAGAGGTGGTCGAACAGAGGAGAGCCTCGAATCGACCGCCCAAACAGAGGGGGCGGTAGGTTGGCTGATCAAGGGTGCCGATGTCTTTATTCGCGCCGGTACGGGATACGATCTTGCGGTTTCCGCTGACACCTCGATCCATGTTGGCGTCAACTAGGGGCTGCGGCTTGATATCCGCCTTATTCACTGAGCAACCGCCGTCTTTCCAAACGCGAGTTTGCCCGTCCAATCTCTGGTGTCCAATCCCCTGGACTCATTGGCCGGGTTGCGCCCCGGCCAGATACAATAGGGGTTTACGCAGAGTCATAAGGCCAGGCGCTGCCAGGCGAAAGCGCAATCTTTCTGGAGAGTTGGAGCAGGTGCAAGTGACAGGTTTGAACGGCCGTTTTCCGCGGCTTAACTGGATTGCCGGATTGGGTTTCGCGTTGGCGCTGGCTCTGTTGCCGCTGGCCGCAATGGCGCAACAGATCGCGACGCACACCGCGCTGACCGTGGAAACCAGTGAGCAGGGCGGCCACACTCAGGCAACCGCGACGGCTGCCGTGACCGCTGCGGATGGGCTGCCCGCATCCGGCATTGTCGTTATTGAAGACGGGGATCGCGAACTGGCCGAAGCAGTTCTGAATGCCCAGGGAGTGGCCTCGCCGGTGTTTTCGCTTCCGGCCGGCGATCACAACCTGCACGCCGTTTACGCGGGCGATGCTTCGCACCTGAGCTCGTTCTCCGCCGGCACGAACTCGACGGCCCAAGCCAGTTCCACTCCAAGCTTCACTCTTTCGCTCGCGCCGGTAGCACCTTCCACGCTACCGCTCACACTCACTGCCGGCAAATCGGGCACGATCGCCGTCACCGTCGTACCGGAAGACAACGCAGCGCTCACATCGCCCATGTTCGTCACACTCTCGTGCTCCGGTCTTCCCAGCGTGTCCAGTTGCACCTTTACGCCGGAATCGGTTGAGATTCTTCCAACCACGCCCGCAAGTTGCCCAGCCAATTCGCTTCCGGCAGCTTGCCCGCCAGTCAGCTCCATGTTGCTCCAAACCGAGGCAGTGCGGACAACCAAAGTAGTGCATCCCGGATTTCCGGGAAGCGGAGGCCGCCCCATCGCCTTGGCAATTCTGCTCCCGGGCATGTTGGGCCTTGGCGGACTTGCGTGGGGTGCGCGCCGGCGGCGCTGGTTGCAGCGCCTGGCGCTCGTGACAATGATCGGCCTGATCACTGCGCTGGGGACAACAGCGTGTAAGCCGCTCTACAACTACTATAACCATGGCCCGGTGCCGAATCCTGCAACCCCTTCCGGCACTTACACGGTCACGGTCACGGCGCAAGCATCGAATGGCGTTACGGCCATCACAACCAACACCACAATGGTGCTCACAGTCACCGGCGGTTCTTAATTACACTGCCTGCATGGCGCGGCGGCATCCTCTTCCTCCGGAAATCTATGCGCTCGTAGAGCAGACGCCGGCCACAGTGCTCCTGGAGGGTGGCCAGCCAAACTCCTCCAAAACCAACAAAAAGCCGTGGACACAATTGTTCACGGTGCCCGCACGCGTGTGCATCGCGCACTCACCTTCAGAAGTTCCTCTATTGTTTGCCACGATTGAGAGCTCGGTCGCCCAAGGGCTGTTTGCCGCAGGGTTCTTCAGCTATGAGTGCGCAAGCTGCTTTGAGCCAACGGCCGGAACCCTCGCAACGCCGGACGGTAAACCACTTGCCTGGTTTGGGATCTATGAGCGAAGCTACGTCTTCGATCACGCGACAGGAAAGTTCGAAGGCGCAGAGCCGCCGGAGCTCGAAAGATTCCGCCGGCAGATGCCGGATCTGGAAACGGCAGATCAATTTCAGGAACTCGCCGTGCAATTCGCGCTCAGCGAAGCCGAATACGCGCGGCGCATCGCGCAAATTCACGAGTGGATTCGCGCCGGGGACGTTTATCAGCTCAACTTCACCGCCCCGATGAGGTTTGAAGCGCCGGGCAGTGCGGCGGCGCTTTACGCGCGGCTTCGCGTACGCCAGCCGGTCGACTATGGCGCGTTCCTGCATTGCGAAAAAAGTCGACGCATCCTGTCCTTCTCGCCCGAGCTGTTCTTCCGCATTGACGATGAGATCGCGACACGCCGCATCGTCACGCGACCGATGAAAGGCACGGCGCGGCGCGGCCGGACAACAATTGAAGACCGCGAGTTTGCCGAATGGTTGCGCAGCGACGCAAAGAACCGCAGCGAAAACGTGATGATCGTTGACCTGGTGCGCAACGATCTGGGCCGGGTCGCGCAAACGGGAAGCGTCAAGGTCGATGAGCTCTTTGCCATCGAGCGCTACCCCACGCTCTGGCAGATGACTTCGACCGTAAGTGCGGAGCTGCGGCATGAAGCAGGCCTCTACGACATCTTTCGCGCCCTGTTTCCCTGCGGGTCAGTCACGGGCGCGCCCAAAGTGCGGGCCACGCAGCTCATTGCCGAGCTCGAAGAGGCGCCGCGCAGTGTGTACACGGGCGCTATCGGGTTTTTCTCGCCGCGACAAACGGTCTTCAACGTCGCGATTCGCACGCTCGAGCTGAGCGGTGTTCGCGGCACCATGGGCATCGGCAGCGGCGTGGTCATTGATTCCGATCCTGCCACGGAATATCGCGAGTGCCTTTTGAAAGCGGAGTTCCTCACCGGTCCCGCGCACCGCACAACCGATCTCATCGGCGGGAACGTGCCGATCGTCAGCCAGCCGGACAAGCTCTTTCTCATTGAAACCTTGCTGTGGGACGGCGGCTACCCGCTGCTTGAGTTTCATCTCGACCGGCTACAGGATTCGGCCGAGTACTTTGATTTTTCCTTCGATCGTGCCACGGTCCGTGCAGCTCTTGAAAATCATGCGCGCCCGTTTGCCGATCAGAAGTTCGCCGACGGCGAGCCGTGCTCGTCGCGCTCGCCACGTAAGGTGCGCCTTCTGTTTGACGCCGAAGGCCGCACTCAGATCGGCAGCGAGTCGCTTCCCCCAACTGGCGATCCGAATTGCATCGGCCGCGTGACCATCTCCAGCACACGCACCGATCCAGCCGACGCGACGCTTTATCACAAGACAACGCAGCGCCCGCTCTACGCCATGGAACATATCCGGGCGAAGGAGCGGGGCTTCGACGACGTGCTCTTCCTGAATCTGAACGGCGAAGTCACCGAAGGCGCCATCAGCAACGTTTTTGTGGTGAAAGACGGTGGCTGGTTCACGCCGCCCATCGATTGCGGCTTGTTGGCTGGCGTCTATCGTCGGCATCTGCTTCAGACGCGGCCCGAAATCGAGGAGCGAGTGTTGTCGTTGGATGATCTCCGCACAGCCGACGCGATTTACTTGTGCAACGCAGTCCGCGGATTGCGGCGAGTCGAGATCGAGGGGTGAAGGACCAACCCCCGGTTCCTGACCACTGTTCACTATCAACTGTCGTTCACTCCGGCCGCATCACAACCTTGATCGCATCGCCCGACTGCAGTAGCTCCATCGCCTTCTTGAACTCGCTCAGCTTCAGGCGGTGTGTGATCACCGGCTCCAGGTTCAATTTACCGGTCGCCAGCAACGCCTCCATTTGAAACCACGTCTCGAACATCTTGCGCCCGTTGATGCCCTGCACCGTCGCGCCTTTGAAGATGATGTCGCGGGCAAAGTCAAGCTCGAACGGCCGCGAAGGAATCCCGAGCAGCGAAGCCCGTCCACCGGTCCGCAACAGCGCGAATCCCAGCCGCATAGCCTCTGGATGGCCTGACATTTCAAGCAGAACATCGACGCCCGTGCCGCCGGTGGCTTCGAGAATCTGCTTTTCCACCTCATCGGCGGTGGGGTCGAGAGCCATGTCCGCGCCCATTTCGAGCGCCACTTTCCTGCGATGCGCATTCACTTCCGTAGCGAAGACGCGCGCCGCGCCGCATGCCTTCGCCACGGCAATCGAGAAGAGCCCAATCGCGCCGCAACCCGTAACGGCCACGGTCCTGGCGGCAATGGGTCCTGCGAGCACCGTATGCACTGCGTTGCCGAGAGGATCGAGCAGCGAAGCATAGTCGCGCGGAATGGATGGCGAAAGCTTCCAGATATTCGACTCGGGAATAACTGCGTAGCCCGCGAAGGCGCCGTCGGCATCCACGCCCAGAATGCGCACGTGCTGGCAAACATGCGCCAGGCCTGTGCGGCACTGCAGGCACTTGCCGCACGCCACGTGCATCTCCGCGCTTACCAGGTCGCCCTCGTGCACGGTGGTAACGCCGCGGCCCATTCCGGCAACCGCGCCGCAAAACTCGTGCCCGGGAATCAGCGGCGGATGTATGCGTCCCTTGGCCCAAGGATCCCAGTTGTAGATGTGCAGATCGGTTCCGCACACGCTCGCGGCCTCGACGCGCACCAGCACATCTCCAGGGCCGGGCACAGGGACCGGCACTTCGCGCAGCTCGATGCCGGGCGCGGCCTTGGCCTTCACAACGGCCTGCATGGTGGCGGGCATAACGGCGAACCCTCCCTGGTACCGCAGACGAATAAGTCTATCAACCGGCGCCGGGTGGTAGAACGTTGTAGAGAGTTAAAACATGGCGAAGACGACGGTTACCGCAGGGCGACTCCTTGATTTCATGGCGGCATTCTTATTAGTAGCAATTTTTCCAGCAGGACCTGCGGCGCGCGCCCAAACGGAAGATCCGGCTTGGCTACGCTACGCAAGCGGGCATCAGCACGCCACCATTCCCGCTTCGATTCGCGCGCTCGGCACGAACGTCTTGGAGCAGTCGGCTGTCGAAGAGCTTCATCGCGGCGTCACTGGGCTCACGGGCACAGGGACGGTTAGCGGCGGCGAAACCGTCGTCGGAACGCTCAATGAAGTTCGCGCGGCTTTTCCGGGCCTCGCTGTCCCGGCTCACATCGCAGCGCACGGATTCTGGCTCAAGCGGACCCTTTGGCACGGGCAGGCGCTTGTTCTCGTCGCGGGATCGAATGAGCACGGCGCGCTCTTTGGCGTGTTCGATCTGCTGCGCCGCATTGCAACGGGAGAAGACCTCTTTCATCTCGACGTAATTGAATCCCCCGCCATGCCCATCCGCTGGGTCGACGAGTGGGACAACGCCGATGGCACAGTCACTCGCGGCTACGATGGCCGGTCGATCTTCTTCGAGGGCGGCAAAGTCCGCGAAGATCTGAGCGAAGCCACCGCGTACGCGCAACTGCTCGCCTCTATCGGCATCAACGGCTGCAATGTGAACAACGTCAACGACGCAGCGCCCTTTCTCGAGCCGGATATGATTAAAGGCCTGGCACGGATCGCCGATGCCATGCGTCCCTGGGGCGTGCGACTCGCCATCAGTGTCGATATCGCCAGCCCGCAAAAGATCGGTGGCCTCAAGACCTTCGATCCCCTCGACCCCGCCGTGAAAGCCTGGTGGGCCGCGAAGGTAAATGAAATCTACCAGCAGATTCCCGATCTTGCCGGCGTCACAGTGAAGGCTGATTCAGAGGGGCAGCCGGGTCCCGCCAGCTATGGCCGCAGCCCGGCCGATGCGGCAAATGTTCTGGCCAACGCGCTTGCGCCGCATGGTGGCGTGGTACTCTATCGCGCGTTCGTCTACAACAATCATCTCGACTACAACGACATGAAAGCCGATCGCGCGCGTGCCGCCTACGATATTTTTCATCCGCTCGACGGCCAGTTCGCGCCGAACGTGATTGTCCAGATCAAGTACGGCCCCATCGACTTTCAGGCCGAAGAGCCTGTATCGCCGCTCTTCGCCGGCCTGCACAAAACGAACGTAGCCATGGAATTGCAGATCACGCAGGAGTATCTCGGCGAGCAACGCCACCTCGTGTATCTGGCGCCGTTATGGAAAGAGAAGCTCGACTTCGATCTGCACGCTGAAAATCGCTCGACTCCCGTGAAAGAGATCATTGAAGGAAAGTCCTTCGACCGATCGCTTGGAGGCGTGATCGGCATCTCCTGTGTGGGGCGCGATCACTGGCTGGGTGCGCCAATGGCCATGGCCAATCTTTATGCTTTCGGGCGGCTCGCGTGGAATCCCAATTTAAGCGCAGTGCAGATCGCCGCGGAGTGGACAAAGCAAACCATCAGCACCGACCCGCAGGTGGTTGCGACTGTCGACAAGATGCTGATGCAGTCATGGCCGACATATATCGACTACACGGGATTCCTGGGCACGCAAACCCTCACTGACATCACCGGCAGCCACTACGGACCGAACATCGAGGCGAGCGAGCGCAACGGCTGGGGACAGTGGCACCGCGACGATGCCAAAGGTATTGGGATGGATCGAAGCGTCGCGACGGGAACGGGCTATGCCGGCCAATACCCGCCTGCATTGGCCAAAATGTACGAGTCCGCCGCCACGACTCCAGAAGATGAGCTTCTCTTCTTCCACCACATGTCGTGGACCTACAAATTGCACACGGGCAAGACCATCATTCAGTATGTTTACGATAGCCACTACAAAGGCGCGGAAGAAGCGGCGCGGCTCGACGATGAGTGGGCCACGCTGAAGGGCAAGATCGACCCGCAACTCTACGAAGACGAGCGCGCATGGCTCGAGTACCAGGCCGGTCACGCCATCGTCTGGCGCGATGCGATCGTGCAGTACTTCCTGAAGGAGACCGGCGTTCCCGATGCGCTGGGCCGCGCTGGTCACTATCCGGGCCGCATGGAAGCCGAAGATGCGCGCCTGGCGGGATACAAAATCATCGATGTCACGCCGTGGGAAGACGCTTCTGGCGGCAAGGCAGTTTCGTGCAAGCCAAACTCGGCGCAAAAGACCTGCGCCGCCGAATGGACCTACTCCGGCAAACCGGGCCGTTTCGACGTTGCCGTCGCGTACTTCGATCTGCAAGGCGGCGTGGCGCACTTCACACTCGGAATCAATGGAACCGAGATCGTCTCGTGGGCCGCCGATGCCAAGCTGCCGTCGCGCCAGCCCAACGGCGACAACTCAACGCGATTCACCGCGCGCGGTCCCGACGGGCGAGGCTTCGATTTGAAACCAGGCGATGTGCTCCGCCTAGAAGGTGCGCCCGACGCGAGCGACCCGGCGGCGCTCGATTACATTGAGGTCGATCCCGCTCAATAGTTTGCGCCCCGCGCACTTGCCAACGGAGCCGCAGTTCACCCGGTCAGGCCTGAAGGGCACGCTTCGCCGTCAAGCGCGGCCTTCGGTTGCAACAGGTTGCGTCTTGCGCAGCTGCTCAATTTCGCCGATCAGCTCCAATACCTGCTCTCGCTTGCGTTGGCTCAAATCGAGGAAGCGGATCCCCACCGTGTCGCGGTCATGGATAGCCTGGATCACGCCTCCCAGCCGAAATGGCAGTCCCTGGTACCGGAACTCGATCTCCACGCGCGTGTAGATGCCCACCGGAAAGTGTTCGTCGGTACGGATGCGGCAACCAGCCAGGCTCAGGTCAAGAATGCGGCCCCGCAGCGTGGATCCGACATTCACGAGCAGGATCGTCGCAGTGGTGTCGACCTCGTGACGGGATTGCTGGCGGCGTTCGCGCCCCATGGGCTTTCGCGGAGATTGCGGTACCGGCTCCGTGGGAGCGGGCGGCTGCGGAGACCCTTGCGCTGCGACCAGCATATTCAATGCCTCGCCTCGGGCCTCCGACGTTTCCTCCATCGTGCAAATCACATGGGCCAACTCCACCATGCGCTGCGGAATCACATTCACAAAGCGGATACCGAGAAGGTTGTTGCCGTCGGTCCACTGCAGCATGCCGCGAAAACGGAAGGACACTCCGTTGACTTTGAAGAAGACTTCTACCGGGAGGCGGGAGCGCGCGGTGACAGGCTCCCTGGTGCGGATGCGGCAACCTTCCTGGCTCAAATCGACGAGACGCGCTTGAACCGGGGCACCATAGCCAACAAACAGAACAACGGACTCTTCGTCGACGGAGTAACGCGGATCGGAACGGCGTTCTGTTTCCCGGGCCGCTAACCCGTGCTCGTTTTTCCACCCGCCCATGCCGTGCTCCGCTCAAAACGTTCAGCGGAGGTCGATGCCCGTCGGTTACGACCCTTCGGTCAACTCAGGCGCATGAACCGATGCCTCATCCCATGGCTCGGCGTCCGCGGCTTCGCGGCCCATCAGGCGATCGTAACGATACACATCGCTGGTCGTCCCCAGCGACTCGTTGTACAGGCTGATGGCGCCGATGAGTTGCGTCAGCTCCTCGCTGAATGTGTGGATTGCCTGCAATTGATTTGCCGTCGCCGGTAATTCGTATTGGGAGGTTTTAATGAACTTCTGGTAGCCACGGTCCAGAAGACGCCCCACCTCTCCCTTTACCAGAATCCCAGGACGGATGGCATAGGCTGCCGGCGCGTCTTCCGGATCATCCGCGTGGCGCGGCGGCACAAGAACCGCCCCCACTCCGTGCTTGCTCACCACCACGCCTCCAGTCACGCCAGGATGCGGAGCCACGTCGAAGGAATGTGCGCGCAACAATTCCAGCGTTTGATCGAAATTGGGATTTGGGGAGCGCTTTTTCATAACTGTTGCCTACACTGGAAGAATACCGGATGAGTCCGGAGATTTCCTGTAAGTTCCTTCACACGCACCCGCGTTGCGGAGCGTATTCTTCATGGCCGAATGCACGTCACATTCTGGAGCCCGCTCCGCGTCAGCGCCGATGGAGACCGCATGAGCCACCTGCGTCTGCCGCAGTCGGTCTACCGCGAACTTCGTGCGCACGGTGAAGAAGCCTTTCCGGATGAGTGCTGCGGGGCGCTCCTGGGTCAACATATCGCTGGCGGCTGGCAGGTGGAATCGCTGGTGAGAGCCGCAAACATCCGCGCGGAATCACGGCGTGATCGCTATGAGATCGCCCCTGCCGAGCTGGTCAAGATCGCGCGCGAAGCTCGCAGCCGCGGCCTGGAGATCGCCGGCTTTTATCACTCACACCCCGGTCAACCCGCGCGCTGGTCCGCAACGGATCTCGAAGAAGCCCACTGGCTCGGCTGCGTTTACGTCATCACCGAAGTGGCAAAAGGCAAAGCTGCGGGCACCAACGCGTTTTTGCTTGCCGGAACCGCTGAAGAAGACAAACACTTCGTTCCGCAAACCATTCAGGTCGACGAAGCCAGCACGGATGCAAGCCCCGCCTGATTCAGCGCTCTGCACACCTGATTCTCCTCCGCTGAATGAGTTCCATCTATCCCCAACCCAACGAAAATCAAAAACTTCTTTACACCGCCCGGTTTCGGGCCTCATAATCGCTTTGCCCTGGAGAGCTTGCGCTTCCCGTTCCCCTTCCCCCATCGCCAAGAAACTCCGAGCCAATCAAGGAGGATTCTCAATACATGAAAATCATGCGTCCCGCTCTGTTCGCGCTGTCCCTCGCGGCCGGTGGAAGTCTGTTCGCCGCAGCCCAGGAAATGCATCATCCGCCCAAGGTTCTCTTAATCGACCGCGAGTTTCTCAAGCCAGGAAAAGGCGGCTCGCTTCACGACAAGTCCGAAAGCAAATTCGTGGCAGACATGGCCGCCGCCAAGTGGCCCACCCACTACATCGCTCTGAATTCACTCTCCGGCAAATCGCGCGCCCTCTACCTTATTGGCTATGAGTCCTTTGTGGCGATGGAAAACGACAACAAGGCCTTCGAAAAGGACGCGGCCCTCTCCGCGGAGCTGGACAAGGACACCCAGGCCGACGGCGACCTGCTCGACTCGAGCGACCAATTCATCTTCGCGCTCGATGACGACCTGAGCTATCGTCCCGATGTCG